>Ga0209570_1000260_pt1 | contig 88409 bp, 41 predicted proteins | sample EBPBio172007_DNA_FD_185861 | JGI IMG/M metagenome (GOLD analysis project Ga0209570, IMG submission 185861) | Wastewater treatment Type I Accumulibacter community from EBPR Bioreactor in Madison, WI, USA - Reactor 1_9/17/2007_ DNA (SPAdes)... | ecosystem: Engineered > Bioreactor > EBPR >... | reverse complement strand
AGTAGGACGCTTGGGAATTTGACTCCACTGCCAACACATCCACAAGCAAGCCACGGCATACAGCCCAATCACCCCGCCTATCACATACAGCATAGCTTATACTTTCAGGGCGGTTTCGTGTTTGATTTCGCTCATGACAAAGATGCTGTGGGTATTGCCAATACTGTCTAGAGCCCCTAGCTTTTCCATCAAAAATCGCTGATATTCAGGCATATCATTCACCACCACTTTCAGCATAAAATCGTATTCACCCGAAATATTGTAGCACTCCATAACTTCATCGAATGTCATCACGGCCGACACAAATTTTTCACCATTGGCGCGGCTATGTTCTTTGAGCGAGACATTACAAAAAGCAATGAGATTACGACCTATTTTTTCACGGTTGACGAGGGCAACGTATTTTTTGATTACCTCTTCTTTTTCCAACTTTCTAACACGCTCATAAACAGGCGTATACGACAAGTTAAGTTGCGCTGCCAACTCTTTGGTGGTAAGCAACGCATTTTGCTGGAGGTAGCGCAAAATACCTCGGTCAGTGGTGTCTAATTTGATCATAGTAGTATTTTTAGCAGAAACAACCCATAGACATTTTATCTATTTGATGTACATTGGCTTCGTTTCATTAGGGTATTTTATAGGTATTATGACTTCAAAAGTATAAAATAAATCTAATTTTATGCTTTTATCTCCAACAATCGTCTAAAAACTCCGACAATCTGTACGAATTGCCTTATTTTTGTACATTCCTAAGATGTCGTTTTTTGTGTCTTGTGCCATCTAAGCCAAATCCACCTTTTTTGAGGTGAACGTGAAAAGGAGAAAGTATGTTTTTAAATAAACAGCTCGTGTAATATGAATATTTGGCAAGCGACCGAAGCCTTTTTTCTTGATAAACCCGAGATGAAGGTTTACTTGTTTGTCTCTCTTGCACGAAATGAGGCGAATTTCGAAGAATGTTAAGATAACTATCTGATTTGGTCATCTATCCAACTTCGAATCCCACAATTGAAAGAAATTATAAGCAGAATTTTGGATAATAAAGAGTTATAATGCAACAACCACCTATTCAAGAAATACTTTCGTCTCGAATCCTTGTGCTGGATGGCGCGATGGGTTCGATGATTCAGCGTTATAAACTGACCGATGAAGATTATCGCGGCGAACGTTTCAAAGACTTTCCGCATGAAGTAAAAGGCAACAACGATTTGCTGTCTTTGACTCGTCCCGACGTTATCAGCGAAATCCACGAGGCTTACCTCGAAGCAGGCGCCGACATTATTGAAACCAATACGTTTAGCGGCACAACCATTGCCATGGCCGACTACCACATGGAAGATTTGGTGTATGAGCTCAACTACGAGTCGGCACGATTGGCGCGGGAAGCTTGTGACAAATACACCGCATTGAACCCTGATAAGCCTCGCTTTGTGGCAGGTTCGATTGGGCCTACTAACCGTACCGCGTCGCTTTCGCCCGACGTCAATGACCCAGGGTATCGTGCCGTTACGTTCGACGAATTAGTGGATGCCTATTACGAACAAGTGCAAGCACTTGCCGACGGTGGTTCAGATATTTTATTGGTAGAAACCATTTTTGATACGCTCAATGCCAAAGCGGCGTTGTTTGCGATTGATTTATACTTCTCAGACGTAAAAAAAGGAACGGTTCGCCCGATTTTGGGGGCTTTTCAACCCAAAACCACCAATCACAAGCCTGAACTTCCCATCATGGTATCAGGAACGATTACGGACGCTTCGGGAAGAACCTTATCGGGACAAACCACGGAAGCGTTTTTGACGTCGGTTTCGCACATGCCATTGCTTTCGATTGGTCTAAACTGTGCTCTGGGAGCCGATTTGATGCGCCCGTATGTACAAACATTGGCCAACCAAGCCCCTTTCTTTACCTCTGCTCACCCCAACGCAGGATTGCCAAACGAAATGGGTGAGTACGATCAGTCGCCTGCCGAAATGGCGTCGATTGTGGAAGGGTTTCTCAAAGATAACTTCATCAATATCATCGGTGGCTGTTGCGGAACTACTCCTCCGCACATCAAGGCGATTGCCGAAGTGGCGGCCAAATATGAGCCTCGTGATTTACCCGAAAATGACCATATTCAGAAACTTTCGGGGCTTGAACCGCTCAAAATCACGAAAGAAACCAACTTTGTTAACATTGGGGAACGTTGTAACGTAACGGGTTCTAAGAAATTTGCCCGTTTGGTTCGGGAAAGTAAATACGACGAAGCTATTTCGGTAGCGCGTGAGCAGGTGGAAATAGGCGCTCAAGTCCTTGACATCAACATGGACGAAGGGATGATTGACGGCGTGCAAGCCATGACCAAATTTTGCAACCTTCTCATGGCCGAGCCAGACATTGCTCGGGTACCTTTCATGGTCGACTCTTCAAAATGGGAGGTGATTGAGGCAGGGCTGAAATGTTTGCAAGGGAAAGCCATTGTTAACTCTATTTCACTCAAAGAAGGCGAAGAGAAATTTATCGAATACGCCGAAAAAGTGAAACGGTACGGAGCGTCGGTGGTGGTAATGGCTTTTGACGAAGTAGGTCAGGCCGACAACTACGAGCGGCGTATCGAAATCTGTGAGCGTGCTTACTGGATTTTGGTTAATAAAGTAGGTTTCCCACCCCAAGACATCATTTTTGACCCCAATATCCTTACCGTTGGCACGGGGATTGAAGAGCACAACAACTACGCCGTTGATTTTATCAATGCTACGCGTTGGATCAAAGAACACCTTCCGTATGCCAAAGTAAGTGGTGGGGTTTCTAACGTTTCTTTCTCCTTCCGCGGAAACGAACCCGTGCGGGAAGCCATTCACACCGTTTTCTTGTACCACGCCATCAAGGCAGGAATGGACATGGGAATCGTGAATGCAGGTCAGTTGGGCGTGTATGACGACCTACCCAAAGACATGCTCGAACATTGCGAGGACCTGATTCTAAATCGTCGTCCTGATGCAACGGAGCGGATGTTGGCCTTTGCTGAAACGGTCAAATCAAAAGGCAAAGAAATTGTTGTTGACAATACGTGGCGCGAACAATCGGTCTCAAAACGTCTGGAACACGCTCTTATCAAAGGACTTACGGAATACATCGACTCCGACGTAGAAGAAGCTCGTCAGCAGTCGAGCCGTCCGTTGGATGTGATTGAAGGGCCTTTGATGGACGGGATGAACGTCGTTGGAGATTTGTTTGGGGAAGGTAAAATGTTCTTACCACAGGTCGTAAAATCGGCTCGGGTAATGAAAAAAGCCGTAGCCTACCTTACTCCTTACATCGAAGCTGAGAAAGCAGGCGGCGCCGCCGCTGCTGGGAAAATCTTGATGGCTACCGTCAAAGGCGACGTTCACGACATTGGTAAAAACATTGTGGGTGTAGTACTTGGCTGTAACAATTACGAAATCATCGACCTTGGGGTCATGGTGCCGACCGATAAAATTTTAGCGGCGGCCAAAGAACACAACGTTGACATCATCGGACTTTCGGGATTGATTACCCCTTCGTTGGACGAAATGGTGGGTGTAGCCAAAGAGATGGAGCGTTTAGGTTTTACGATTCCGTTGTTGATTGGGGGAGCAACCACCTCACGCATTCACACGGCTGTGAAGATTGATCCGCACTATTCAGGCCCCGTTATTCACGTATTGGATGCGAGCCGTGCAGTGCCTGTGGCTGGAAAATTGACCCAAAACGAGCAAACCTACGCAGATACGTTGGCTGACATCAAGAAAGAATACGCCAAACTTCGCGAAGACCACGCCAAACGCCAACAAGCCAAAGAAGCGTTGTCGATTGCGGCGGCACGAGCCAATAAAACGAAGATTGATTGGGCAACTTTTGAGCCCGTGAAGCCCAAATTCTTGGGCAACAAGTACTTCCACGATTATCCATTGGAAGAAATTGCTAAATACATCGACTGGACACCTTTTTTCCAAACGTGGCAATTGCACGGAAAATACCCAAAGATTTTTGACGATGCAACGGTAGGGTCAGAAGCAAAAAAATTGTACGATGACGCCAATGCCATGCTGGCTGATATCATCAAAAACAAATCGCTCAAAGCCAATGCCGTCATTGGGTTTTACCCAGCCCATTCGGTAGAAGACGACATTGTACTTACGCAGCCAAGCGCTTCTCGCAGGGGAAGTGTAGCGGCCCCTGACGAGCGTATGGGAGTCTGGCCTGCGGTTTTACAACAAAACGAAACACTTCGACTTCATAATTTGCGCCAACAAAATCAGAAAGCGGCCAACTTACCGAACCTTTGTTTGAGCGATTTTATCGCCCCAAGCGGAAGCAAAGGGAGCGATTACATCGGAGCGTTTGCGGTAACGGCGGGGATTGGTATTGAAGCGATGTTGGAGAAATACGATGCCGACCACGACGATTACAACAGCATCATGCTCAAAGCCGTAGCCGACCGTTTGGCGGAAGCTTTCACGGAGTTGATGCACGAACGTGTTCGTAAAGAATATTGGGGATATGCTCAAAATGAATCATTCAGCAACGAGGAGTTGATTTCTGAAAAATACCAAGGAATTCGTCCCGCACCAGGGTACCCAGCGTGCCCCGACCATACCGAAAAACGCACGATGTTTGAGTTGTTGGATGCCGAAGCACAAGTAGGGATTCAACTAACGGAAAGTTTTGCTATGTATCCTGCGAGTTCGGTTAGCGGTTGGTACTTCGCGCATCCCGACAGCAAGTATTTTGCTCTCGGAAAAATCGCCAAAGACCAAGTAGAAGATTACGCCGTTCGTAAAGGAATGCCGCTCGAAGAAGTAGAAAAATGGCTCGCGCCTGTGTTGAATTACGATTAAGCTAACTGTGAGTCGGGGTGCTTCCACCCCGACTTCTTTAACTACCTATTAAGCTTACAAATATTACGCCTCTACCGAAAGCCTACAAATGTTCCGCCTCTACCGAGGGAGGCTACTTTTTTCTATGATTGCTGTTATCCAACGTGTTACCGAAGCATCCGTCACCATCGACGGTCAAGTGAAAGGCCAAATTGGGCTAGGTTTTATGATTCTATTAGGTGTCACTCATACCGACACGCAAGAAGACATAGAATGGTTATCGAAGAAAATCATTGGAATGCGAATTTTTGGCGATGAAGAGGGAAAGATGAACCTTGACATCAAGACTGTCGGCGGTAATATCCTGCTCATCAGCCAGTTTACGCTTCATGCAAGCACCAAAAAAGGCAACCGCCCGTCGTTCATCGACGCCGCTCGCCCCGATGTAGCTATACCTTTGTACGAAAAAATGATTCGACAACTTTCACAGGAACTAGGCCAACCCATTCAAACGGGCGAGTTTGGCGCCGATATGAAAGTAGCCCTTCTCAACGATGGCCCTGTCACCATCATAATTGATTCCAAAAATCGGGTATAATCTTATCAATAAGTATATTTACGTCCTTCCTGTATTTTGAGCTAAGCAACCCTTTTCTACCCAAATGCGTGGTCGGTCTGTTATAGTATGTTTGACGTTATGGTGCATGGCATTGAAACTACTTCATGCCCATGAACCTACTCGCTTTGCTGATTGCACTACCCCACCCACCCTTTTTATATCAAAAGTAAAGCGTCCTTCTATTGCCAGTTCTACTACCGTTTGTCAAGATAGTTTGGTCCAACTCAACATTCGAAACTATCCACAAAGCAGTACATTTACGTGGCAAAAAGGAGGAGTTGATGTTCCCTACACTTCAGATTCTGTTTTGGTAGTTCGGGGAAATCAGTCAGGCACTTACCATTGCATTGTTCGTTCTCCGCTTTGCCCCCTTCCCATTGTCTCGACGTCTGTAGTTCTGACCACTAATTCCAGGCCTTTAGTCAGCATTTCAGCGGGCAATCCGATTGGGGTTCCCTGCAAAGAAGGGACGATAAAATTAACCAGCAATTCGAGCGGAAACGGTACCTTAAAATACCAGTGGTATTTTGAAAATCAGCCCATTCCTAGTGCGACTAGCAACGTTTTTGATGCCATTGAAACGGGAGTTTATACCCTCAAAGTCGTTGACGGTTTTGATTGCGCTAACGTATCTGGGGCACTAACGGCCATCACCTACACCCCTCCCAAAGCCGAGTTAAGCACGTCACGGGCGGGTTTTTGCAAAGGGGAAAAAGTAACCCTCAAAGCCACGCGAGGCCGTACCTACCTATACCGCTGGCTCCGTGACGGTCAAGAAATTAATGGTATCAAAGACTCTGTTTCGGTTACACAAGCGGGTACATACACCGTCAAAGTTACGTCCCCCAACGGATGTACAACTGAGTCAAATCAAATTTCGGTCGTTCAGTACGACGACCCCGTTGTTTCCATCATTTCGGCAGGCAATCAAATTTGTCCAGGAGCTTCATTAGTCCTAACAGCACAAGGAAAAGACCTCAAAACTTTTGAGTGGAAAAAAGACGGGCAAGCAATCCAAAGTGGAACCAAAAATACAGTCAATGTCGGTCAAGCAGGGAACTATACCGTTACGGTTAAAGATACCAATCGGTGCGTGTCAACCTCAAGCATTTTTAAAGTTGAAACCGTAACCAAAATTGTGGTTACCCTAGCCCCGATTCCTAATTTTTGCGGAGCCAATCACGACGTAGTTACCCTCAAAGGAACGCCTGCTGGTGGAATTTTTACGGGAAATGGGGTATCTTCCGACCAGTTTGACCCTAAAAAAGCGGGATTAGGCCAGCATACAATTACTTATTCCGTAAAAGGAGCCATCGACTGCATGAACGGCGAAGCACAACAAGTAGTTATAATCGCTCCTTCCCCTGAGCTAAAACTTGCCTCCTCACAAGACCTCATCAAAGGCAAATTATTGTCTGTCAATGCTGACCTTGGCGTAGGTTATTCCTACCAATGGACGCCGCCTACTGGTATAGACAATGCCACGAGTGCTACCCCACAGCTAAGCCCTACCACTACTACCACCTACCACGTAAAAGCCACGGGGGCTTCGGGATGCGTGGCCGAAGATAGTATTGAGATTCGAGTCGTTACGCCACTTTATATCCCAGATGTATTTACTCCTAATAAAGATGGTATCAATGATACTTGGGTCATTCAAGGGATAGAAGACTACCCTACTGCTGAAGTGTCGATTTATAACCGTTGGGGGGAAACCATTTACTTCAGCAAAAGTAGTAATACTGCCCCGTTTGATGGCTATTACAATACGGCTCCCTTGCCCGCGGGGGTGTATACTTTTATCATTGCCACCGAGCCTAAGGGAATGGTTTATCGGGGTCATTTAGTCCTCGAAAGGTAGAAGATGTATACTCTTTTCCTTTTTATACTACTTTACTCTCATTAATAATTACATTTCCTTACTTTAGTAGCTCAAATTCCTAGCCCAAAGTTCTCCTAAAGGGATGTTTTTTTATCAAAATATCACACAATTCGTACGTTTTACGCTTGTTCTTCAAGTAATTATACCGCTTTTCATCCCAAAAAGTAGGGCCCAACAACTCCCCACTCCCGCCCAGCAGCAACGGATTACCCTTTTGTACGAACAGTTTAAAAAGAAGGTCTTAGCCACCACTAGTCCCGCTGTCTCTTGTCCCCCAAAGTCCCTCAGTCAAGCCGAAGCATTCACCTTTATCACGACCCCTTCAGCTTTAGCAACATTGTATAAAAATGGACAAACGGCCTGTGCTGCCGAAATCCTCAAAAAAGCCCAACCAAAGGCCGACTCACCCCAGCAAATTGCTTGGCTGTTGCACCTTACTCAATTTTTGCACAGCACACAACAAAAAGACTCCGCCAACCACACCCTTGCCCAACTCGAGTCGCTAATCCCTTCTCATTCTTCCTACCAAGGGGGTTTTAAGTTGCTCAAAATCGCCCAGTACCGCCAACAAATTCAGTTTGAAAAAGCGTTAGAAACGGCCAATGAAGCACTCCAATTGGCCCGAAAAACAAACGATAAAAAACTCATCATAGCCGTTCTCAACGAAATCGGAAACACCTCACGCGATATTTACCGCCAAGAACCTGCTAAGTACCTACCTTTTTTTGAAGAAGCCCTCAAAACGGCTCAGTCAATCAACGATTCGTCGATGGTGAGTGATACCTACGAAAATTTGGTGTTCGCTTATTTTAAAGATGCTTCGGTGGACATTGAGCAGGCACTGCCTCATTTGGAGCAAGCCATTGCGGCTTTTCCTACCACCAGTAGTCTTTTTGCCCGTTATCGAATCACCAACACTTTCGTATTTTTTTTGAGCTATTTGGCCAACGAATCACCTAAAATTGTTTATCTCTTTAATCAAGCCATTCCCCTCACCCGTCGTCTTCATCGAAACACGGATACCCGTTCTACCTATCAATACCTCGCCGACCACTACGTAAGCAAGAAAAATTTCAACATGGCGTCGGCTTACTTAGACTCGGCTCAATTGTTTGATTCACCCGAATGGGAAAAGGATTATTTTTTTGAAAATCGTGCGCTTGTTGCCCAATCGTTGGGGAAACTTGAGTTGGCCAATACCTATTACAAAAAGGCGTTGGAAGAAAAGGAACGTATTTATTTGCGGCGCAACAGCCAAACCATGACCCAGTGGGAAACGCAATTGCGCACTCGCGAAACAACGCTGCAATTAGAACAAGAACGACGCCAGCAATGGTTTTTGTGGGGAATTGTCGTCTTAGTGAGTTTACTATTCCTGGTGGCAGCCTATTCATTTTGGCGAAACCGAAAACAGCTCCGCCAGCTTGCTCGTCAAAATGCCATTATAGAACGTCAATCCAGCGAACTACGTCAGCTGGACGAAGCGAAGACTCGTTTCTTTTCCAACATTACCCACGAATTTAGAACACCGCTCACGCTTATTATCAGCCCCCTCGAAAAGCTCCTCCAGCAACAGCCCCACCAACCTATGTTGGGCATGATACACGCCAATGCGAGTCGGCTGTTGTCGCTTATTAACCAATTACTTGATTTATCGAAGATTGACGCAGGTGCCCTAAAAACCTCCATTTCGAAAGAAAACATCGTTTATTTTCTCAACCAACAAGTTGAGCCTTTTGAACTTTTAGCCCACGAACGCGAGATAAAATTAGTAAAGTCCCACGAAATAGGCACCGTTTCTTTCGGCTATATTGACCTAGATAAGCTCAGTAAAATCATTACCAATCTCCTGAGTAATGCCTTTAAGTTTACCCCAAAAGGAGGCAGAATACAGTACCAATCGGTCGTCGATGAAAAATTCCTTACCCTCACCATTACCGATTCGGGCATTGGTATTCCCCCTGAGCAATTGGTTTCTATATTTGACCGTTTTTATCAAGTAGATAGCTCAACTCATCGGTCGTACGAGGGCTCAGGCATTGGATTATCGTTGGTGAAAGAACTAGTCGGGGTTCTAAAGGGAGAAATTTCATTAGAAAGCAATCTCAACCAAGGCACTTCCTTTCATTTGCGCTTTCCCATCGACGCGGTCACGTGGGGTATTTCCGACGAACTTTCAACTGAGCCATTGCCAAAAGATACAGCCAAAGAGGAAGCCTCGCTTTTTCCTGAAACCAAAATCGAAGCCAATCAGCCCAACGTACTGTTGATCGTCGAAGACAATGCCGATTTGAGAACATACATCGCTACCTTATTTAGTAACTATCAGTTAATCACCGCCGTTGACGGGCAAGATGGCCTCCAGCACGCTCTTGAAACCATTCCCGATTTGATTATTTCGGACTGGATGATGCCCACTATGGATGGTGTCACAATGTGTCAACATTTGAAAAAAGATTCCCGCACAAGCCACGTACCTGTATTACTCCTTACGGCCAAAACGGCCATAGAAAGCAGACTAACGGGCTTTGAATGGGGAGCCGACGACTACATCGTTAAACCTTTTCACGCGACCGAATTGCAGCTAAAAGTTAGAAACTGGCTACTACGACAAGAAAAAGTAAGAAAACACTATACCGAACAGCTCCAACAACCCCTCGAAACGCCGCCCATACCCGAAACAGAAGGGCTATTTATGGAACGTCTCTTTGCCGTCATTGACCATCACTTGTCGGATACCTCTTTTGGGGTTGACACGTTGGCCGAAGCACTCCAACTCAACCGTCGTACGTTGCAGCGAAAAGTAAATAGCCTTACCAACCTTTCTCCCAATGAGCTTATCCGAAATCATCGTTTACGGAGAGCATTGCCGCTGTTAAAACAAGGAGAAAGCATTGCAGACGCGGCCTTTAAAGTAGGCTTTGAAACACCGTCGTATTTTACTAAATGTTTTAAAGAAACGTTCGGAATAAAGCCCTCTGACGTCCATGAATAACTAAAAACGCCGCCCAAGTATATTTGAGCGGCGCATCTAAAAAGCACTAGGCTTACGCAAAAAGTTGAGCGATATTTTCTTCGGAATACCCGCCAGTCGAGGTCATCCCTTTTCCGCCAATCCCCGTAATAATTCGGATGTGATCGTCGACATCGTGTTCGTAAATTTCGTCCGTCGTTTGACTGTAAAAGCCAGCCCAGGTAGTTCTGATTTTTTCAACATCAATATCCACAATGCGTTGGGCTTCTTTGATGATTAAATCATTGATGTAATCGGTGGTATGAAACCCTAGCTCATCCACGTGCTGCGCATCGGCATACTCGTGCGAATCACCGATAACCACCGAACCATCTTCCGCTTGTTTAAACAATACGTGAATACCCCATTTTTTCAGTTCAGTGTAATGCACAGGCGTTACCATAGAAGCATACGAAGGCATTTGTTGAAACGACTCGTAGCGACGAATCGTCAAGCCCGTCAGAATGTTTCCCTTCATTGTCAAATCTGGGAAAGGAATCGTTTGCATCATTTGTAATTTACTAACAATCAACCCACTGTTGGCAAACAAGTCGGGATACAACATCCGAAACTCGTGACCGTTACAAATCAACACTTTCTCCGCCTCAAATTCCTGACGATTGGCCAACCGAACCGTTGCTTTTCCGTGGCTGCTTTGGCAATCCACGACCGTAGCATTGGGAAGGTACGTTATTCCCATTTGCTCTTTGCAATACGCCAAAAAGCGCTGCATCAATACGGGTGAGTCAACACTCAATTCTTGTGGAAAATAAATTCCCCCTACGGGATACTCTTTTTGAAGGTAAGGGTAGTTTTCGAGGCATTTATCACGACTCAATAACTCGCAGGCGTAGCCATTTTTTTGGTAATAGTCATACAGCTCATTAGCCAACTGCCACTCATCCGTATCAGAAGCGATGTAAACCGACCCTTGATTGCGAACGGTTAGGTCAACTTTTGATTGCAATTCTTGGTATAACTCCAGACTTCGTTGTCCATAGTTAAACCATCTTCCCGACAACCCAGAAGGAACCACTTGCCCAAAGTTGCGCACCGTTGCTCCCACTGGAAAATTATCTTTTTCAAGCAATAAGACCGATTTGTTTTGGCGCGCGGCATGATATGCATGAAAAGTGCCCATGATGCCACTCCCTACCACAATTAAATCAAATTTTTGCATAAATTAAGTAAATGTGCCAATCGTCGTGACGAGGCAAGTGAAAACAAAACTAATACGTCAGATTTCTTCCAACAATTCTGTCAAATGCTCAAAAATATGGGTTGGATTTGCCGTAGCGAGTTGAGGGCGAGTTTGGGCGCCAGTGAGAACACCCGCCACGAGTCCACAGCCCGCATTGTGGCCTTCTTCAAGGTCAATGCCCGAATCACCGATTTTGGCAACCGCTTTGGGCTCTCGTACACCTACCAAGCGCATGGCTTCCAAAATCATGTCGGGATGCGGGCGGCCTTGGGTCACGTCGGAGGCGGTCACCAAGGCATCCACCGTTTGTGGAACCGACCACCCCAACTGCTGCATCAATAAAGTAGCCACTTCACGCGAATACCCTGTGTTGAGCACTACTTTTATATTTCTGGCACGTAACTCTGCAAACACCGCCTCGGCATCGGGCATGGCGCAGGCGATACCGCTAGCGTAAACAGCATCTAACTTTTGCTTAAAATCTTTATGTACAACCCCCACCGCAGTATCGGATGGAACATTGCTAGTTAAATGTGTAATTACATCTTTTATGGCTTGGAATTTTTCTTTACCTGCCGCAATTTCCAATACTAATTCTAAAGAGCAGTTATAACCCGCTTCATTAAGAGCTTGGTGAATGGCCTTATACACGGCATTTTGCTCGTCTACAGTCGTCCCAGCCATGTCAAAAACGACCAATTCTATTTGATTTGCTCTCATAATTCCTTTTCTCAAAGTTTAGCAATAGCAAATGTATACATTTACTAAACAAAGTTACACAAATTTTAAATTAATGTTTAGTTAAATTATACTTTTTTAAACATTCAATTAATAACATTCCCTTAACACAAACAGGCAAAACTTATATTATAAGCTGACTACTAGTACTTTCTACTATAAGCAACTCTATTTTACTATTAAACACTAAAAAAGTACGTGTTTAGTCATTTTAAAAAAAATCTTAATAAATCCTTTACCATTCGTTAACTATTTATTAATTTCACTAAACTTAATTTGCACAGAATTAGGGATCGCCTTATTCCTCACCCTCTTCACTAAACACAACTCATTATGGCAAACTTTTCCTTTCCATCTGTATGGAAAAATGCTCGGATGCTGATTATCATCCTGCTGACATTGAGTACTCCTGTGCTTGCCCAAGAAACTATGGTGCAAGGTCGAATTACCGACGCTGAAAGTAACACTCCTCTACCTGGTGTGAGCGTAGTTGTAAAAGGTACAAACCGTGGTACAAATACCGACGCCGAAGGAAAATTTCGGTTGAGTGCAGCTCCCACTGCTACGCTTGTATTTTCGTTTGTTGGGTATTCGGCCCAAGAAATTACCGTTGGCAACCGCACGACGATTGACTTAAAAATGGCCCAAGACCTCAAGCAACTGCAAGAAGTAGTTGTCACGGCTCTTGGGATTCAAAAAGACAAAAAAGTACTAGCTTTCGCGACGCAAAGTGTAAAAGGCTCTGACCTCATTAAAGCGCGTGAACCCAACCCAGTCAACTCTTTGGTGGGTAAAGTGGCGGGCTTAAACGTAGGTGCGAGTGCTGAGCTTCTTCGCGCGCCCCAAGTTTCGTTGCGCGGTGGTCGTCCATTGTTTGTAGTGGATGGAGTACCTATTAACTCTGATACTTGGAACCTCAGCCCCGACGACATCGAATCAATGGACGTGTTAAAAGGGCCATCGGGTACTGCTCTTTACGGTTTTCGTGCCCAAAACGGGGTCATCATGATTACAACCAAAAAAGGCTCGAAAGACAAAAGAGGCTTTTCGGTGGATGTCAACTCATCCACTATGTTTGACAATGGCTTTATCTCCATGCCCAAAGTACAAGACCAGTATGGCCCAGGTGACCACGGACAATACGCCTTCGTAGACGGTCGTGGCGGTGGGGTAAACGACGGAGATTATGACATTTGGGGCCCGCCATTGGACGGACGTTTGTTGCCACAATACGACAGCCCTATCGACCCTGCAACAGGAAAACGTATTCCTACTCCTTGGTTACCGCGTGGCGCCAACAACCTCCAGCGATTTGTTCAAACGGGTATTCTTTCCAACAATAACATTGCCATCGCCGCCAGCAACGACAAAGCCGATTTGCGGGTATCACTTTCGCACCAGTATCAGCGTGGTATTATTCCTAATACTCAACTCAATATCACCAACTTAAATACATCTTTTGGGTATAATTTCTCCAAAAAACTGCGCTTTGAAAGCACCATCAACTACAGCCGCCAGTATACGCCCAATATCCCTGACGTAGATTATGGCCCTAACTCGCTCATTTATAACTCAATCATTTGGGGGGGTGCCGACTGGAACGTAGATGACATGAAGCAATTGTGGCAACCTGGCAAAGAAGGGGTACAACAGATTTATGCGGAGTACCAACGCTACAACAACCCTTGGTTTGTGGTCAAAGAATGGCTAAGAGGACATTATAAAAACGACATTTATGCCTACTTGACGGGTAAATACCAAATCACTGACTATTTGAACGCCCAAATCCGTACGCAAGTCACTACGTACGATTTGTTGCGGACCGAAAAAATGCCGTATTCAGCTACCTCGTATGGCCGTGAAGAAGCGCGCGGAGACTACCGCGAAGACCGCCGCAGTCTGTGGGAAAACAATACGGATGGTTTAATTAACTTCGATAAAGAAGTAGCCAAAAACATTACCATTCGTGCTTCTGTCGGTGGAAGTTTGCGTCTTTTCCGCTACAATTCAAACTTCTCTTCGACCGACTACTTGAATGTCCCTGGAGTGTATAGTTTCTCCAATTCACGCAACCCCGTTCAGGTCTACAATTTCGCTTCGTACATGAAAGTATTGAGTGGGTATTATTCGGCCGATGTTTCGTTGAGCAAATACGCCAACCTATCACTAACAGGACGTTGGGATAAAACCTCTACCCTTCCATCTTCTCGTAACGTAGGTTTTTATCCATCATTTGGGGTAACCACGGTGATTTCGGACTACGTAAAACTTCCAAATGCCATTACGTTCTTGAAACTACGCGCCTCGTTTGCCCGCGTGAAAGAAGCCTTTACCCAAGCGACCATTGGCGTACCACCAAATACACCTGTATACTACGGTAACAACTACAATTCGTCGTACGACGGGCCAAGTTACGGAACCACCGTAGCCTATAGTATTTCACGTCCGTACAACAACGAAGCCGCCGCTTATTATTCTACCCGCTTGGTTGACCCTAGCATCCAACCTTCTACCCGTACCAACTACGAGGCAGGTTTGGAAATGAAGTTCATGAACAATCGTTTGGGGCTTGATGTAACGTACTTTAATTACCTCGACGGCCCGCAAATTTTTGGCTTAACGCTGCCAGAATCAACAGGATACGGTGCCCTTACTACCAACGGTATCAAAACGCAACGCAAAGGGCTTGAAATTGCCGTAAGTGGCAACGTACTTAAAAGCAGCACAGGTCTCAACTGGGATATGTTAGCCAACTGGTCGACGTGGCAAGAAACATTGCGTGAGATCTATGGTTCACAAAGTCGCCTCAACCAATTTTATAAAATCGGCGACCGCTTAGATGCCTATTATGGACGGGCATTTGTACGTACCCAAGATGGCCAGATTGTCAATGATGCGAGTGGGCGACCTATTTACAATCCAGTGAGTCAGTTTTTGGGATATTCCAACCCCGATTGGACGTTTGGTTTCCAAAACAAATTCAGTTACAAAAACTTCAATTTCAACTTCCAGTTTGATGGACGTGTGGGTGGGGTGATTGAAAACTACATCCAAAAGCAAACGTTCCGCGGTGGCCGCCACGTGGCTACGGTGCAAGGAGCAATGGGAGACGCACGTTTGGCCGATACGCAGGGCAAAAAGACGTGGGTTGGCGACGGTGTCGTGTTAACGGGGGGCACTATCCAATACGACCCCGATGGTGTCATCACCAACTACGGCGAACTTAAATTTACGCCTATGTCTTCGGCAAACGCAACTTACCTTCAAGACTGGATTAGCCGCTACTACAACTCAAACGAAGGCAACATGATGAACCGCACGTTTGTCAAACTCCGTGAAGTTCAAATTGGGTATACGCTCCCTTCAGGGTTGTTGGGCAAAAACATCAAACAGGCGACAATTTCTTTGGTGGGACGTAACTTGTTGTACTTCGCTCACTCAAAAGACCTTGATGTAGAGCAATTTGTCAACTACAGCGATCGCTCATCGTCGTTGCAAACGCCTACGATGCGTCGTTATGGAATCAACATCAATGTCACGTTCTAAGAGCTCCCGCTCGTTTTACTTGCTTTTGGACATTACTCTTAGTACCAAACAAACTTAAGACAATGAAAATCAACAAAATATATAGCATCATTGCCATTACGGTGTTGAGTTTGAGCAGTTGCCAAACCTTCCAAGAATTGGAAGTCAACCCCAACGTGCCTGCAAGCTCACCCGCCAACCTCGTGTTTAACGGGCTCCTCAACAGCCTAGCCGAACGCCCTTGGGGCAAAGAAACCCGCTGGAACCAGTTTTATACCATCAATTACAACTATTATGGTAACAACGAGTACGACTGGACAACCTCAGGCACCTATTTTGACGCGCTCAAAAACGTACTCAAAATGGAAGAAGAGGCCAAAAAATCAACGGGCAAAGATCTCAACCCTTACGCCGCCCTTGGCAAGTTTTTCAAAGCTTACTTTTTCGTTTGGATGACCCAACGTATGGGTGATTTGCCGATGAACGAAGCTTTAAAAGGAACCGACAACATCACCCCCAAGTACAACACCCAAAAAGAAGTGTACATACAGGTGTTGAAATGGCTCGACGAGTCGAACGATGACTTGACAAAGCTGATTGCGGCTGGAGATATTTCGCTACAAGGAGATATTTTCTTGAGTAACAATCTTCGCGCTTGGCAAAAGGTAGTGAATACCTACAAACTACGCGTCTTGATTTCACTCAGTAAAAAAGAATCCGACGGAGATTTGAACATCAAAGCGCGTTTTGCGGAGGTAATCAACAACGCAACTAAGTACCCTTTGATGACCAATATGAGCGATAATATGGCGTACAAATACAACTCGACGTATAACAAATACCCCGTCAATCCCGATAACTTTGGGTTTGATGCGACACGCCAACAAATGTCATCGACGCACATTGATTTACTCAAAACCACCAAAGACCCTCGTCTTTTTATGGTGGCCGAACCCGCAGAAGCGCAGTTAAAAAAAGGATTAGTACAGACTGATTACGAAGCATTTGTGGGAGCAAACCCCGCAGAAAGCTTGGACGATATGTCGACCAAAGCGTTGCGTGGCGAATATTCGTACATCAATCGTAACCGCTATTACAAAAACTACACTCCCGAAACCACCATCCAAGTCGGCTATATCGAGCTTTGTTTCAATATTGCCGAAGCCATCAATCGTGGCTGGATGACGGGCAATGCGGAAGATTGGTACGTGAAAGGAATTCAAGCATCGCAAGGCTTTTTTGATGTAAAAACGGGCGACGTGGCCGTAACCCTCGAAACGCGCAACGGAGCGGTGGTTACCTCGGCTGGGTATGTTGTAAAATTCAACTGGGCCGATTATTACGCCCAAACCGCGGTGAAATACGCAGGCAACAACGCCAAAGGATTGGAACAAATCATCAACCAAAAGTACGTTGGCTTCTTTATGAACTCGGGCATGGAAGCGTTTTACAACTGGCGTCGTACGGGCTATCCTGCCAATTTTGCCAAAGGAGGCCCTGGTACGGGTAACTCAGGCACCATTCCGCGCCGTTGGCTCTATCCAAGTTCAGAACGTATTTACAACGAAACCAACTACAAAACGGCCGTCCAAGCACAGTTTGGCAAAGCTTCTGAGTCGGTCAATGATGAACTTTGGTTGCTTAAGTAACACCGTACCCATGAATTGATAGACCACTTTTTATAAATGATAGGTTAGATTGAACAGTAAAAGCGGGAGTTTCCCTCCCGCTTTATTCTATTTAGAAACCCTCCCAACCCCTTTTTTTATGAGACACCTAATGCTATTTCTATTGGTTTTGTTTTTTTTTAAAAGTACGGCCCAACAGCAAACCGAAAACGTCATTCTGATTACGACCGACGGCCTTCGGTGGCAAGAAATGTTTGGAGGTGCCGATTCTTCCTTACTTTTTGACCCAACTTATACCAGCGACACCGCTAAGCTCATCAAGCAATTTTGGGCCAATACACCCGAAGAGCGACGTCAAAAACTGTTTCCTTTTTTCTGGAATACCATTGCTAAACAAGGCCAACTCTACGGAAATCGTTGGAATGGCAGCCGCATGAACGTCTCAAACACCTACTGGTTTAGCTACCCTGGCTACAATGAGATTTTGAGTGGCTTTGCCGACGAGCGTATCAACTCAAACGATAAAATTGACAATCCTAACACCACCGTATTTGAGTTCATCAATAACCAACCCAGATACAAAGGTAAGGTAGCCAGCTATGCGACTTGGGATGTGGTGCCGCACATTATCAATGAAAAACGAACTGGCATCCCCGTCAATGCAGGGCACGAACCCGTGCCAAATCCCAATGCACGCGAGGCCCTTTTGAACGATATCCAAGACAAATTGCCGAGCCCGTGGGGGTTGACTCGCCAAGATTTTATTACCTACTACATGGCCAAAGAATACATTCAGAAACACAAGCCAAAGGTGTTTTTTCTTTCGTTTGACGAAACCGATGACTTTGCCCACGCGGGAAAATACGACCAGTATTTGCTAACGGCCAATATGGTCGATAAATTCATCGCAGATTTGTGGAGCTACCTCCAATCACAACCTGAGTACAAAGGAAAAACCACCATTTTACTGACCACCGACCACGGACGCGGGCATACCCCTAAAGCACGTTGGAAAGACCACGGCACCAAAACGCCCGATTGTTTTCAAATTTGGATGGGCGCGCTTGGCCCCGATACCCCTGCGAAGGGAGAAGTAAAACACACGGAGGTGTTATTTCAAAACCAAATCGCTCAAACGCTCGCCAAAGCACTTGGGCTACATTTTACGTGTGAACATTCAGTAGGAGAAGCCGTTCAAACTGTTTTTAAATGAGTAGAGCTTCGTCTGACTATCGTCTGACGAAGAAACAACCGTCAGACGATAGTCAGACGAAAAAAACAGATAATCAGCTAAGGCGTAGATAATTCAAATTTTCATTCAAAAAAATGTCCGCAATCACCACCATTCGCCAGTTGTTTGAAGCACAAGGCGACGACCAATATTTTGGAGAAGACGTAAGTCAACTCGAACACGCCGCCCAAGGCGCCGATTTAGCCCGTAAAGGCGGCTTCGACACGGAGGTCCAAGTAGCGGCTTTCTTGCACGATATTGGCCACCTCATGCCCACCGAATTAGAAGAAGAACTCATGGCCGAATACGGCCGCAAAGACCACGAAGAAGTAGCGGCGGAGTGGCTTCGGGCACAAGGGTTTCCCGAAAAAGTCTGCATTTTGGTGGCCAACCACGTCAACGCCAAACGGTACCTGACCTTCAAAAACCCCAAGTACTTCGCAGGTTTATCTGAGGCCAGCCTAAAAACTTTGGAGTTTCAAGGCGGACCCATGTCGGCCGAAGAAGCAGCTGCCTTTGAGCAAAACCCATATTTTGAGTTAATCATTCAGATGCGTCGCTGGGACGAAGCTGCCAAAGTAACAGGCTTGGCCAAACCCGATTTAGAGCACTACCTCCAACTGTGCGAAGAAGTACTGGTTTGAGTTTTTCCCGACTTTAAAAATGCTTTTTTGTGAGTTTTTTCGACAAAAATGACACATTAGAACAAATCGGACAGCGGTTGTCCGATTTGTTCTAACACATAACCCACTGAATTTAGCTGTTTTGCGAAGTACATTATGCTCACTTCGTAGAACGTATGAAAGCGAACCTTTACCCTCCTTTTCCGACCAAAAGCAACTCCTTTTTCTCTTTTTTTTGTTGCTTCTTTCTTGGTCTCTCGTTGGTCTTTACCCAACCCATTTTTGCCCAAATCACCATCGCTGAAGACTTCGAGTACGGTGGAACCTCAGGAAGCCTTACGGGGCAAAACGGCGGCACTGGCTTTTCTACTGCTTGGGCCAATGGCACCAATGCTTACACCAGCACGGGACTAAGTTTCGGAGGATTATCAAGCCCGGGAGGGGCGATGATTGTCGCTTTTAATCAAAATGCTTCTCGCCGAATCACCACGGGGTTTGCCGCCTCTGGACCAATATCGGGCAGCTTTCTATTTAAGCTAAATTCTGCTCCTACATCAAGTTCAGTATTGATGCTTGGGTTAGGTACAGCTAGTTCTAGCAACAATCAAAATCATTACTTAGGTTTCATGCCCGCCAATGATGGTCAATCTGGCTTAACTGCTTTAGGTATAAAGGGGACGGGGATACAAGGTATGACCAATGGAAATTCATTGAGTACCTCCACCACTTACCTGTATGCTTTTTCGTACGACAATGGCTCTACTTCTGCATGGATACTCACCTTGGCCCAATACAATAACTTCTTTGACGGAACAACACTCAACCAAACGGCGATGAACGCCGCTACCATCGGTTCAGCTTCGACCAATGTCACAGGTAAAGTCACCATCGCTACCACGGCGTCCAATCTCACCACGCTGGATAACCTATACAGCTATTTCTTCAGTAGCGGTAGTGTAACCATCGATAGAATACGGCTTTCTGGAACAGCTGCCTTGGGCGGTTTGGGAAGTACAGCGGTCACATATACCTTCAACGGAACCACTGACACCAACTGGGCAACCGCTTCCAATTGGAGCGGAGGAGTTGTTCCTACCACAGCAACCCTCAATAGTGGCGAAGCCGTTGTCATAGCTTCCAATTGTACCATGTCGGGCGGGTCAATTTCCTTCCCATCGGGTACTTCGTTCACCATCAATGCCTCGACAACATTCACAATGACCAGTACGCCAACCATCACCATTCAGTCAGGAGCAACGCTTAACATTGATGGTACGTTTAAAGCCGACAATGGTACTTTGAATAATGCGGGTACTATGACTACTGCCTCAACGGGAAACTTCTCAAATCCGAGTGGCAGTTTTATCAATTCAGGAACGTTCAATCACAGTGGTACCAGTACCTCTACCTATGGCGGTTTTACAAACACGGGTACGATCAATAATTCAGGAGCCTTAATCGCTGGTCAATATATCAATGTTCAAAATAATGGCACGTTTGTAAACAATAGTGGCGGTTCAGTTCAATTCAATGGCTTTATCAATGCGGCTAATAAAACTGTGACCAATAATGGGACAATGTCAGCAGGGCTCGATAATTCGGGGACGTTTACTAACAATAACACGTTTTCATTTAACTACCTGTATGTCATCAATAAATCAGGAGGCACAATAACCAACAGCCTGGGAGCAACCATGGCCCTCGGCCTATTACCTTTTAGCAACGCGGGTACGTTTAACAACGAAGGCACTTTTTCAATGACCCAAGGAAGTGGATTAGCAAGCATAAGCAACACTGCTTCTGGGCTAATCACTAACTCAGGCACCTTTACCGTAGGTTCTGCTGTCACGGCCACCAATTTGGGTACCATTACCACCCAAGCATCTGCAACATTTACCAACAACGGCACCCTAACAGGTACGGGGACATTTAACAGCAACGGCACCTACAATGGCACGGGTACCTTTTCGAGTACGTTGTTTACCAATCCAAGCGGTGGAACGGTCGCGCCTGGCACCTCTCCAGGTTGCCTTACGTATTCAAACGGGTACACCAACAGCGGAACGCTCACGATAGAACTAGGAGGTACAACGGCCTGTACGCAGTACGACAAGCTCAACGTAACAGGGACAGCTACGCTTAGTGGAACACTCAACGTCTCACTCATTAATAGTTATACGGGAAGCAATGGCCATCAACTTACCATCATTAATGCAACGTCCCTATCGGGTACGTTTACGACGGTGAATTTGCCAACCAATTGGTACATCAACTATAACTTACCTAGCGCTGGTCAAGTGACGTTGTCGTACAATTCTCCTCTTGTGGCAGGAGCAGCGCTGCATTTTGATGGCACCAATGACTTCATCAATGTTCCCGATGCCAATGCGCTAGACCTTGGCACCACTCTAACCCTCGAAGCGTGGGTTAAGCCTGCTAGTTTTGGCGCTTATAATATGATTATCGATAAACGGGCTAGCAATGACGCAATTGCCAACTACGGACTAACATTGGCCAATGGCAAACCCATGTTTTATTTCTGGTCTAACTCAAGCGACTCGCATTTCCATACCGCCACCAATGCTATTTCTTTAAACACGTGGACCCACATTGCGGCTACTTACGATGGAACAAGGGTGAGGCTATATGTGAACGGTACACAGGTGTATTCGCAAGCAGAAACGTTTATTCCTCCTACGACAACTCAATCACTCAACATCGGCAGAAACCCTGCTACTGCTCAGTATTTTAGTGGAGAAATTGACGAAGTACGGATTTGGAATCTAACTCGAACCTGCGACCAAATCAACCAACAATTTAACTGCGAATTGGCTGGAAGCGAAAGCGGACTCGTTGCGTATTACAAATTTAATCAAGGGGTTGCCGCTGGAAGTAATGGCAGCATTTCAAGCTTGACGGATGCCACCGCCAACGCCAATCACGGCTCTTTCACCAATTTTGCGCTTACTGGGAGCACGTCCAATTTTACGGCCGCAGGGGGAGTCACGTCGGGTACTAGCTGCACGGCAGTCATCGCCCCTGAAATTGACGTACAGGGTGGAACTCCTCTCATTTCCATCACCGATGGAGCTACTACCCCCATTAGAACTAATGGAACCGATCTAGGAAATGCCCTGGTAAATGGCGCATTAACTCGAACGTTTACCATCCTCAATACGGGCAATACGACGCTGACCATCAGTACCATTACCTCTACGAATACTAAATTTACCGTAACCAACGCGCCGACTTCGGTCGCTGCCAATAGCTCCGCTACGTTTGATGTTACGTTTAATCCTACGGCGTTGGGCGTACAAAGTGCCACCATTACCCTCACCAACAACGACTGCGACGAAGCCACGTACGATTTTGTGGTCAATGGCAATGGAGCAAATCCAGCAGCCGCCCTTCATTTTGACGGTTCCAATGACCTCATCACTGCGTCAGGGCTTCTACCTAGCTCTCCTTCGCAATTTACCGTCGAGTTTTGGCTTAAACCCGAGTCATTGAGCGATTATAACCAAGAAATTTCGATTGGGAGTGCCTCCAATGGGCAATGGAATGGCTTTACATTTCATTCAACTGCTACTGGTTCAGTGTACGTAGGTACCGATATATCGAGTCGAATGAATCCCAATGAAATCCCCGCTAATACAGTGGTCATCAATACGTGGCAGCATTTTGCGTATGTTTATAAAAATGGGACGGGCTATCTTTATAAAAATGGCGTTTTATTATACACCAAGAGCAACAACGCCCCGCCTAGTTTTGATGTGTTACGCATTGGTTCGGGTTGCTGCCTGCCAATTAAGGGAGCATTAGATGAATTGCGTATTTGGAACATAGCCCGTACTTGTGAACAGATTAATCAACAGCGTAATTGTGAATTAACTGGTACAGAAGCAAATCTAGTAGCCTATTACCCTTTCAATCAAGGATTTACCGAAAGCAACAATGGTGACGTTACTACGTTAACCGACTTAGCAACGGGGATTGGAGGAGCCAATAACGGAACTTTGACAGGTTTTGCCCTTACAGGTACGACTTCCAATTGGATAGCCACTGGCGGTGTAACGACGGGTACCAACTGCACAGCGGTCGTCGCCCCCGAAATTGACGTACAGGGCGGCTCTCCTTTGGTAAGCATTTTAGATGGCAGTACCACTCCATCGAGCAACAACTCTACTAGCTTTGGCAATGTAGCCGTCAATGGTTCTTTCGCTCGAACCTTCACCATTCAAAATACGGGTACAGACGCTTTAACCATTACCAACATTACGTCTAGTAACGCTAAGTTTGCAGTAACCAACGCACCTACTTCAGTTGCTGCCAATGGCTCTGCTACCTTTACTATCACGTTTAATCCCATCGCATCAGGGGTTCAAAATTCAACCATTACCATCAACAACAACGACTGCGACGAATCTACCTACGACTTTGCTATTTCAGGCAATGGAGTTAGCTCAGCCGCCGCGCTTAATTTTGACGGTACCGACGATTTTGTCAGTTTCCCAACCACAGGAATGACCGCTACAGAAGGTACAATTTCGTTTTGGATGAATGCCGCTGCAACCCAATCAGTATCCAACCCCGTGCTTGTAGAACTCGGTGGTGAAACTGTTGCCATTTTCCTATGGGACAACGGAAGCAACCTTTTCTTCAGAGCCAGCGGAACAGGAAATCAATTCTCAGTTCCTTTTACTAGTCTCGATAGCTGGGTACATGTAGCCATGACTTGGGAGGGAACTGGCAAAGCGCTCAAAGGCTACGTTAACGGAACTTTGGTGGGTTCACTTACGATGACAGGAGATGCCAACTTCGGCACCACTGGCTACTTAGGCAGAAGTTCTGTTTATAGCAATGGTTCAACCAACTTCAAAGGGAGTTTGGATGACATCCGCCTCTGGAATCGCGCGCTCTGTGCGGAAGAAATTACGATGTTGAAAAATTGTGAAGTAGCTCCTACCACTGCCAATTTACAGCTTTATTTTAAATGTAATCAAGGGTTTGCGGGCGTTGATAACACCACTATTACGGCACTTACCGATGATGCCACCCTCATTGGAGGAGCCAACAACGGTACGTTGTCTAACTTTGGGCTTACAAGTAGTACATCTAATTTTATTGAAACAGGAGGTGTAACCACAGGTGGTAACTGTAGCCCCGTTCTGATTCCAGAAATAAACGTACAGGGCAAAACACAAGACGTTGGCGACGGTAGCACCTCTTCTTCTACTACCAACGATACGGATTTTGGCAATGCAGCGGGCGGTGCCATCACCAAAACATTCACCATCCAAAACACAGGAAATGCCAACTTAACGGTTAGCAGTATTACCAGCAGTAATTCTAAATTTATCGTTGGCAGCCTAAGTTCAACAAGCCCCATTTCTGCCAATAGCTCGGCAACATTTACTGTCACCTTTATCCCCACAAGTACGACCTCACAATCTTCAGTTATAACCATTGCCAACGACGACTGCAACGAAAGTATTTATGATTTTGTCGTAACAGCTTCCAGTAGCACGATTGGTGCCAATGCGTTGAACTTCGACGGGGCCAACGACCAAATTAACGCAAGTCTCCCCACTCCTTTGTTTGGCACTAACAATACTACCCTTGAGTTTTGGGCAAAAGGAGCACCAGGGTTTGCCTTTCCTATTAACTTTAATAACGCAGAATTAAGCGTTACTTGGGGACCTATCCTTAAGATGAATGTGTACGGGAACAACATATTTGACACGGGTTATCCCATCGAAGATTGCTGGCACCACTATGCGTTTACCTACAACGGTGCCACAAATACGCTCTATGCTTTTATAGACGGGCAACCCACCCCAACGCCAAGCTATACAGGCTATTGGCCTGAAGTTTCGACCACCCTCATCTTGGGAGCACGGTCTGGTGAATACTTCTGGAACGGAACTATGGATGAATTGCGAATTTGGAATGTTCAACGTACACAATCCGAATTAAAAAACACCATGCACACCGAACTGATAGGTAACGAAGCGGGATTGGTGGCCTATTATAATTTCAATCAAGGTACTGCGGGTGGTACTAATACTAGTGTCACTACCCTCTTCGATAACCAAACCAATTCCCCAAGCAAAAACGGGACGCTCAATGAAAATTTTAGCTTAACGGGCACCACTTCCAATTGGGTAGCGTCAGGTGCGATGCAATACTATCCCGAAATTGACGTAGTTGGAAACACTATTTCTATTGTTGATGGTGACACTTCGCCTTCGGATGATGACCATACCAGCTTTGGGGATGTTCTCATCGGTAACACGGTTACCCGTACTTATACCATCAAAAACACAGGTTTTAAACAACTTACGATTTCAAAAATCGAAAGTTCAAACCCGTTATTTGTGGTGGGAGCTACCAGTACGACAAGCCCACTCGCCATCAATAGCACCACTACGTTTACGGTTACTTTTTCCCCCGCTGCCTTAGGCGCCCAAACGGCTACCATCACTATCACCAACGACGACTGCAACGAAGCCCCGTACGATTTTGTAGTAAGAGGAACGAGTGATTGCGCAGTAACTGCTTCCGTTTCGGCGGCAAACACAGCCGTTTGTTCGGGACAAAATGCCGTCTTCAACCTCACGAGTTCAAGCGGCGCCATTGTCACGTATTCGATTAATAACGGCACAAATACCACGATTACGCTCACAGGAGGAGTTGGCACCGTAACGGTTCCTAGCATTTCGAGCACCCAAACCATCCGCTTAGTTTCGGTGGATGATGGGTCATGTAACTTACCGCTTACCGCCACGGCAAGTGTTACCATCAAAGCACTCCCCACTGTGACTGCTCCGTCTTCGGTATGCGTAGAAGGTACAGCTTCACTTACCCCCACTACAGGAGGCTCGTGGGTAAGCAACGCCCCTACCAAAGCGAAGGTCAACAATGCAGGACAAATTTTAGCACTTGCTAGTGGGAGCGCTACGTTTACCTTTACCGATGCAACCAGTGGTTGTTCCAATACCACCTCCGCCGTTTCAATCATTGCCTTACCAACCGCAGCTGTAAGTGGTGGTGGTACCGTTTGTGCGGGTGAAACCTTACCGAATGTCACCTTTCAACTTACGGGAACGGCTCCTTGGAACCTTACCTATTCCAATGGAAGTACGCAAACATTGGTGACTAACATTACTAGTAGTCCTTTTACGCTCACAGGAGCCGCTGCGGGAACATATACCGTAACCAGTCTCACCGATGCCAATTGTTCGGGCAACAGTTTTACAGGAAATGCTACGGTTACGGTCAAACCATTACCTGTGCTTACCGCTGGAACCATTGCCCACCCTTCCACCTGCGCGGGAGCCGATGGTAGCATCACATTTACGACTCAAAACATACCCGACGGAAAATACACTTTGACGTACACGGGAACAGGGTCGCCTCAAATCGTCACAGTAGCCACGAACGCGTTTGTTTTATCTAACTTAGGAGCAGGAACTTACAGCAACTTCTCTATCACTAACGCAGGCTGTACTCAAACCGACGTGAGCAGTAAAACACTTGCAGATCCCAACCCTCCTACCCTGACATTGGGCACCATTCCACCGATTTGCCCTGGGGCATTGTCTTTTACGATTCCCTACACGGCCTCAACACTGTCACCTACTACCTACTCGATTTCTGGAACGGGTATTGTAGCGGTAACAAATCAAAATTTGAGCCCAGGTGTCATTACGGTTCAATTAGTGAGTGGTGCGTCTGGGGCTTCAATTGGCTTTATTTTAACGGTCAAAAATGCTTCGCAATGCCTATCTTTACCCATCAATGGCAGCGTAGCAATACGTACCTTGCCTACCGCTACTGTACAAGGAACCACCACAACCTGCCTCAATGCTGCAAGCCCGACCGTCGTTTTTACAGGCGGAACTACGTCAGCTCCATACACTTTCACTTACCAAGTCAATAACGGGGTCCCTCAACAAATAACCACTACCAACGACAATACAGCGAGAGTTAGTGCCCCCACCAATCAGGCGGGCGTTCTTACGTATTCGTTGGTAAAAGTATCCGATGCCTATGGCTGTAGCCAAAACCAAAGCGAAAATGTTCTGGTCTCTGTTTTGACCAAACCCAGCATATCCCTCACGGTACTCCAATCGACCGTCAACGAGGGAAATACCTCAACATTATGTGACACAGACAATAACTCATCCAATAATGCCTTACAGTGGACAGTTAGCACCAACTGTATAGCAGGCAGCCCTGTCTGGCGCGTACAAGTGGGTAACAATGCGTGGAGTGACTGGTCAACCAATTCACCAACCACCCAATTCTCCAATAACCAACCCCACCGCTACCAAGCAGCTTGTGACCCTACTTGCAGCGTGACCTATACCGAGCCGCTGTCGGTCACCATCAACTACCGTGCTAGTGTCCCTACTCAGGTTTCGTTAGTAGCCGATGGCGTAACCGTACTAGCAGGTGAGTCAAAAACCATTTGCAGTGCTGGTAGTGGTTCACTGAGTTTCAACGCTACGTGTGGAACGGGAGAGATTGTTCTTTATTCCGTAGATGGCGGCGATTACGGAGCAACTCTTCCCTCTCTACTTGCCGACAACCAACTGCACAATTATCGCGTACGTTGTCGCAAAGCCGATGGCACCATTTCCTGTATTGAAACAGAATCAGGGGTTATGAGCCTAAAAGTAAGCCCTATTCCCTCGGCTCCAACGGTTTCTATCTCTCCCGAAAGTGGATGTGGTACACCCGTGGCATTTTCGGGAACCTCTACGTGCGGAGGATTATCAACGGTTTGGTACGATGCCACCACAAACGTAGCTTTGCCCAATTTACCAACAACCACACCATCATCAACGACTCAGTATTATGCTCGTTGTCAAGCGGAAGCAGGATGTGTGAGTGCTAAAAGCAACGTAGTGCCTTACACCATTATACCCGTCAATGACGCCCCCACGGTAACTTCCTCTGCTGACATAGTTTGTACGGGGGTTGAAGTAACTCTGACCGCAACCTGCCCCCAAGGAATGCGCGTGGTTTGGAATACAGGCATTGAGAATGCCAGTTTCACGGTCTCTTTTGCGACCATGACTACCCAATCGTATTGGGCGTATTGCAAAGCCTCTAATGGCTGCCAAAGCCCTAGAAGTCAACCCAAAAAAATTACTTGGAAGGCGTTTAACATCACATTGATAAACATTGGACAAAGCAAGTCAGCTACCAAAACCAATGACCTCGCGGCATGGTCAAATCAGTATATTACACCTGACGGAGGTCCTGCGCTTGAACTGAGTACCCAAAACAACCCAACGCTTTACCACGTTGAAAACGTCAACAAAACCGCGCCTCGGTACTGGACAATTTACGTGGATGCCTGTGCGTACGGAACGGGTGGATCATTGACGTTTGACCTACTAGCGACCCCTGAAACAGGTGTACCGCAGTCATTCAATACGCACGAAAACAACGCGCCCTATTTTATGTATGCCAACCGCGACGGTTTTACGGAGTTATACGCCCAAAACCATCCTGCTTATGGTTTCTTTACCGATAATGGCAACGGTGGCAATAGATATGACGATGGTTTACCAAAAGGTTTATACAAATTGGGCATCCGTTACTGGGACCAAAAAGGGTGGGGAAGCATTTTTCCATCTACACGTCGGCCACAAGGTAATGTATTGGCTTACCAAGAATATTGGTTCCGTATTCAATCTAAGGATGGCGTAGGGACAGGGGCGGCGCGGGAAGCAGAAAGCCATGCCGATAGCAAACAACTAGTACAAACAGAAACGATGTTTGCGGAAGTAGCTCCGAATCCCATTTCAAAACAATTGCGACTCAAAGTAGCCAATAGTAAAGGTCAAAACGTGCAAGCTTTTTTAAGTGATGCCACTGGACGTATTGTCTTACAGCGTCAGTTTTTACCTACCTCCAATACCCATCAAGAAGAATTTGAAGCGGAAGCCTTGCCGAATGGGATTTATTTCTTGCAAGTGAAAACCGATTCGAAACAAATTACACTGAAAGTTGTGAAAGTGCATTAATAGCGTAAGCAAACAAGGAGGTAGCCCGAAAGCTACCTCCTACTATAGAAGGCCTTTTTCTGATTACTCAGCAGTTGGGTTAGTAACTTCGCTAACAGGTACTACTTTTGACTCCCCTTTTTCTTTTTTCGACGACTTTTTGCTTTCTTTTTTATCGCCTTTTTGCGCTTTTTTTGCTTCTTTCATTTTCGCCTTTTCTTCCTTCTTAGCTAGTTTAGCAAGTTTCTTTGCCAATTTTTCAGCTGCTTTGCCCACGGCTTTTTTCGCTTTTTTTGAGCTGGTCTCGTCGATAAGTGCGGCGGTTATTTTCTCAATAAGTGCACTCGTTTGGGCTTTCTTTTCAGATTTCATTGTTGGTTGACTAATTTAAAAGGTTCAAATAAAAAAATCTACAAATACATAACTATTTTTCGGCTAAAACAAAATTTTCAAGTTATGTTTATGTTAATTTTTGGACAGAATTGAAAAGAAGTAAAATCGCCCAAGATTCCACTTTTTTGACCAAAATAACCATTTCTTAACCTCGCTTCCTAGCCTTAATGTCTATTTTTGCCGTAATAATGTTATCTGTTCCATTTTCATCACCAACTTTTCTATATGGATTCTAGAAGAGAATTTCTCAAGAAAGCAGCCCTCCTTTCGAGTGGTGCTAGTTTATGGAGTGCCCTCCCCCAATCTATTCAAAAAGCATTAGAAATTAACCCTCAACAGGGCAGTACGTACCTCGATGCCGAGCACATTGTGGTATTGATGCAGGAAAACCGCTCATTTGACCATGCCTTAGGAGCTTTGCGAGGCGTTCGTGGTTTCAATGACCCCCGCGCCATTCGTCAGCCCAACAAAAACCTCGTTTGGTTGCAAACCAATGCCAAAGGAGAAACCTACGCTCCTTTCCGTCTTGATATTAAGGACACCAAAATCACTTGGATGAGCTCCCTTCCTCACTCTTGGGTGGACCAAGTGGATGCGCGCAATAACGGCAAATACAATCGTTGGCTTGACGTCAAAAAATCTGGGAATAAAGCCTATTCGCCCATGCCGCTCACCTTGGGCTATTATACCCGCGAAGACCTTCCGTTTTACTATGCCATGGCCGATGCTTTTACCGTTTGTGACCACAACTTCTGTTCGTCACTGACGGGTACGACTCCCAACCGCCTTTACCTTTGGTCGGGGACGATTCGAGAAAAACCAAGTATTGAAAGCAAAGCCAACGTGCGCAATTCGGACGTTGATTACGACGATTTAGCGCACTGGACCACCTTCCCCGAACGACTAGAAGACAACGGAATTTCGTGGCGGATTTACCAAAATGAATTGAGTATTTCGATGGGTTTCAACGGGGATGAAGACGCTTGGCTCGCCAATTTTACCGATAATCCCATCGAATGGTTTTCCCAATATAACGTGCGGTTTTCGGTAGGCTACCAAAAATTCCTCGCCAAACAGCTTGTTGAATTGCCAAAAGAAATTGCGGTGTTGGAGCAAAAACTTCAAACGTTACCCGCATCTGGCAAAGAAACCGAAGCTGCCCAAAAAGCGCTAAAACAAAAAAAAGAGGAACTCGAAATTGCGAAGAAAGATAGCCAACTCGGCAGTAAAGAAAACTTTGAGAAACTTTCACAACGCGAGAAAAACCTACACCAAAAAGCGTTTACGACCAACATCAACGACCCTCATTACCACGAGCTAGCGACGCACCGCTACAAAGATGGTGACGTAGAACGTGAGATGTCGGTACCTAAGGGAGACACCCTTTATCAGTTTAGAGAAGATGTTAATTCAGGAAAACTGCCGACCGTTTCGTGGATTGTTGCGCCCGAAAACTTCTCTGATCACCCAGGGGCTCCTTGGTACGGCGCTTGGTATATTTCGGAAGTAATGGATATTTTGACAAAAAATCCAGAGGTATGGAAGAAAACCATCTTTATTGTCACGTACGACGAAAACGACGGATATTTCGACCACGTCCCTCCTTTCGTGGCTCCAAAACCTGACTTGAGCGACGGTATGGTGTCAAAAGGAATTGACCCGAGCGTAGAACACGTAACCATGGATCAAGAGCGCCAGCGTAAAGACTACTCCGCTCAAAACCCAGGCAGAGATGGCACCATTGGCCTCGGTTACCGCGTTCCGATGTTGATTGCTTCGCCTTGGAGTCGAGGTGGGTATGTCAACTCACAAGTATTTGACCACACATCGGTGTTGCAGTTTATGGAGCACTTTTTAAGCCATAAGACCAAAAAACCAATCAAAGAAACAAACATCAGCGCTTGGCGAAGAACGGTTTGTGGCGACCTCACTTCGGCTTTCCGTCCTTACAACGGGGAAGAGATTCCGTTACCAGAATCAGTTAAAAAAGACACTTTTTATCAGCAAGTACACAACGCGAAGTTCAAAAATCCACCTTCTAACTTTAAGGCCCTGACGGAGGAAGAAATCGCCGCGGCCAACAAAAACCCGTCGGCCTTGCCGTGGATGCCCAAACAAGAAGAGGGAACGCGCCCGTCAGCAGCTATCCCGTATGAATTGTACGCGGACGCCGTCTTGAGCCCCGATAAAAAATCCGTTTCGGTTCAATTAAGTGCCCAAAAGCAAGTTTTTGGTGCCAAGTCAGCAGGTTCTCCTTTTCACGTCTACGCGCCTCATAAATACCGCCCAAGTGAAAGTGCCCCTTTTGAAGACTTAAAAGCGTGGTCGTTTGCCGTAAGTTCAGGAGATACCCTTTCGCCTTCATGGCCCTTAGCTCACTTCGAAAACGACGCTTATCACCTCTGCGTGTATGGACCGAATGGTTTTTTTCGTGAATTTCGCGGGCAGGCCGACAGCCCTCAACTAGGTGTAAAAGGAGTGTACGAAACGGCCAAAGGAGGTAAAACGCAATTGACAGGCAATTTAAACCTTGTCTTCCGAAATACTGAGCCACAAAAACGTTTGCGAGTGGTAGTCACCGACAATGCCTACAAAAACGCCCCTAAAACGGTGATTCTTGAAGCTAAAAACGGACAATCGACCCTTACGTTAGACCTTAAGAAAAGCCACGGCTGGTACGATGTTAGCGTACGCGTGGAAGGTGTTGATGGCTTTGAACAACGTTTTGCGGGTCACGTCGAAACGGGCAAAGATTCTGTGAGCGACCCCGCAATGGCATAAATTGATAGATACCAAAAAAGGGCAGCTGATAGCTGCCCTTTTTTGGTAGTAGAGTGTGCGTTGGGGTGCTCACCCCCCGACGCATCCTTCCTAGTTATTTCTTCTTAGACTGAGCGCGTTTTGCTTCTACTTGTTTTTTAGCGTCGTCGGCTTGTTTCTTCGCCTCTTCAGCGGCTTTCATCGAACGCTCCAACATGTCGGAGAATTTCGACTTTTTCTTTTCGCCAGAAGCAATTTTACGACGATTTTCATCCAAGATTGAACGAATTTTATCATCGTTTACAAAACGACGAATCACTTGCTGTTGTAAGATGGTCACCACGTTTGATACTAAATAATAGAAACTCAAGCCCGCAGGGAACGAGTTCATGACAAACATGAACATCACAGGCATAAAATACGTCAACATACGCATGTCAGGCATCCCAGGCTGCTGCACTTGCGCAGGCGTAATCTGATTGTTGTACCACGCGTACACAAGTTGAGACACCGTCATGGCCAAGGTAAAGATACTGACGTGAGCTCCGTAGAAGGGAATAGCAAACGGTAACTTAATCGGCGCATCGTAGGTTGAAAGGTCGCTTGCCCACAAAAAGGTCTGTTGACGAAGTTCAATCAAGTTCGGGAATAAGAAGAACAACGACATCAAAATAGGCATCGTAGCCAATACAGGAATACAGCCACTCAGCGGACTCACGCCTACTTGTTGGTACAGCTTCATTTGTTCTTGCTGCATCTTAGCCGCATCGTCTCCTACTTTTTCTTTGATAATAGCCAATTCAGGAGCCAACATTCTCATCTTAGCCATACTTACGTACGATTTGTAGACGAGCGGAGTCATCAACAGTTTTACAATCAATACCAAGACGATAATCAACACCCCGTAGTTTGAGAAGAATTTCTCCAAAAAGCTGAACATTGGCACGAAGAAGAACTTGTTGAGTGGTTTCAAGAACGCATATCCCAAGTCTACGTTATCGCCAAAATCGGTCGCTGTATTGATATTTTTTACGATTTGGTAATCGTTTGGTCCAAAGAAGAATTGGAAGTTACCTTTACCCGCCTTCAAGTCTGCCGTCGACAAGCTTCCTTCACTTTGCATGGTTTTGATGTAAGTCGAGTCCGACTCGTTTGCCAATGATTTTAGCGTAGCATTGCTTAAGCTTGAACCTTTGGTAATAAAAGCTGAAAGGAAGTACTTGTTTTTGTGGGCAAACCACGAAACAGGTTGTTCTATTTTTTCTTCCACATTATCACGTTGACCACGTCCGATGTCCGACAATTCGCCGTCAGCGTAGTAGTTCGTTGTGACTACTTTACGGTTTTCGGCCATGTCATTCTCCAACTGCTTCAATTTATCTTGCCAAACCAAGCGCGTTGGGTCATTTTTCACAATTCCGTCGAGGCCCACCAATTGTACACCGTAGTCAATCAAGTAGCCACTTCCCTGAATCGTATACGACTGCTCCACGTATTGGTTGGGGCCAAGGGGTAAACGAAACGAAAGTTTGGTTGATTTTCCTGCCGTAAGCGTTTGGTTTTGGGCATCGGTCGTAAAATACAAATCAGCTAAATTTACGGTGCCTTTGTTGGTCGGAAGTTCAAGGTTAAATTTACTGCTTTGTTCATCAATTAAATACAAAGGTGCTTTTGTGTATGTTTTGTATTTTTTCAACAAAACTTCTTTTACATTTCCTCCTTTAGTACTGAACGTCAAACGAACGTCATCCGTCTCAACGACGATATCTTTTGCAGTTCCTATCGCTGCACTGGCAAAATCTCCGTAAATGGCTTTCGCAGCGGTCGAGTCTAATTGACGAGGTGCGGGCGTAGAAGTAGCAGCCGCAGTTGCATTGGTTTTGGTAGAAGGATTAGCTTTAGGCGGCTCAGGTTGTGGTGCTAGGATTTGGTACCCTACTAGCATCATCAAAATGAGTACTAATCCAATGATCTGGTTTCTCTCCATTTGTTTGGTTTGTACGTTATTTATGACACGTTATGTATTACACGTTAAATGTGTGCTTTGCCATTCGTACGCTTTCTTTCACTGAATGGTCAACTCGTTTTGGCAAAAGCGGCTGCAAAGTTAGTGAGTTTTCAAGAATTAGCACCTGTGAGAAGGATGAGCGGTCGTTTTTTAGTAAAAAAATCATGATACCGCTAAAAAAAACAACAAATGCCAAAATTTTCTTGGCAGAATCCCGTTTAAGAAGTATAATTGCGAAACTTTTCTGACAATACCACGGCTATATCTGATACTTTTAACCCAAGAGCCGTCTTCCTTGTTCAGTTCCAGCTATCAATCCCTAATTTTCCTGGTTTATCCTCTTGTTGTTAAATACCTAATAATAAAACATTTCTCTGTGTAAAGGTTTTCTTTACCCTTCCATTTTTTATGCTCAGCATTGATGATCTAAATCCCAAACTCTTGGCAGAGTTGCGGGTAATTGCCGAAGAAAACGGCATCAAAGACCCTAATAAGTTTTCAAAGAAAGAACTGATTACTAAGATATTAGAAAAACAGTCTTCTTCTTCTTTCACACCTACCGATAAGACTAAGCCAACTGCACCCATGGGCAAACGCCCACGTAAAGTTGTTCCTCCCACCCACGCTGAATCTGCCGAAGTAAATCCAAGTGCAGCAGATGAATCGTCTTCTGCATCGGTCGGGGAAGGCCCTTCTGAAACGACTACACAAAGCCCTATCGGAAAATTTAGCGATAGCTTTGACAAACGCGGCAAACGCCAACGTATCCACAAAAACGACAAACCCTTTCCTGATAATCCATCACAAGAAGGGCCTCGATTTTTTGATGGGCCTAGCCTTGAGCCTGTTTCAACTCCTTCACAAGAGCCTACTCCAGTTACAAATGAGCTACTTGAGCCCGCTCAAGAGGAAGGATTTAATGATATAAAAATCGAACTTCCTGAGGAAGACTTCTTCGATACGTCTTTCATCACCGATAGTTTTGAAGCCGAAGCCCCTGCCGAAGCAGAGACCGAAGCTGAACCCGTACCTGCAAAAACTGAAGAGCGCTCTCGCGACTATCGCCCTGATGAATTCCAAAACAAAATCAAACGACAGTATAACAACTACGTTAAAGAATTTGACGGACTCATCATCAACGAAGGTGTCTTGGAAATTATGTCTGATGGTGGATATGGTTTCTTGCGATCGGCGGATTATAACTATTTGGCTAGCCCCGACGATATTTACGTTTCGCCTTCGCAAATCAAACTTTTTGGGTTAAAAACAGGTGACACGATTCGTGGCTCCGTTCGTCCACCCAAAGAGGGTGAAAAGTATTTTGCACTTCTGCGCGTTGAGACTGTAAACGGTAAAACAACCGAAGAAATTCGCGACCGTATTCCGTTTGAATACCTTACCCCGTTGTTCCCACAAGAACACATTAAACTAAGTGGTAAAGCAGACAATTACTCAACGCGTATACTCGACCTATTTGCGCCTATTGGAAAAGGTCAACGTGGGATGATTGTAGCGCAACCTAAAACGGGTAAAACGGTACTACTCAAGGAGATTGCCAATGCAATCACTCGTAACCACCCCGAGATTTACCTCATTATCCTGCTCATCGACGAACGTCCAGAAGAAGTAACGGACATGCAACGCAGCGTACGTGCCGAAGTAATATCTTCTACCTTCGACGAACAAGCAGACCGCCACGTTAAAGTGACAGGAATGGTGCTTGAAAAAGCAAAACGTATGGTGGAATGCGGCCATGATGTGGTCATCCTCTTAGATTCTATCACTCGTTTGGCACGAGCCTACAACACGGTCACTCCTGCTTCGGGCAAAATTCTTTCGGGTGGGGTGGATGCCAACGCGTTGCACAAACCAAAACGTTTCTTTGGAGCAGCCCGTAACGTAGAAAACGGCGGTTCGTTAACAATCATCGCTACCGCCCTTATCGATACTGGATCGAAAATGGACGAAGTTATCTTTGAAGAATTCAAAGGTACGGGTAACATGGAATTGCAGCTCGACCGTCGCTTGGCCAACAAACGTATGTATCCAGCAGTCGATGTGAACGCTTCAGGTACACGACGCGAAGACTTGCTCCTCGACCGTGAAACTCTCCAGCGTATGTGGATTTTGCGTAAATACCTTTCTGACATGAATCCAAATGAAGCGATGGATTTCTTGTTGGAGCGTATGAAAGGTACCCGCACCAACGAAGAATTTTTAATTTCGATGAACCGCTAATGTAGTATCTAACGATAGATTCAATTTGAAAAACAGCAAGGTCAGCTCAAATGAATGACCTTGCTGTTTTTCTTAATAATAGCTACTATTAGTGCTCAGTATTCTGCTTAATCTTGAGGGAGTTATTGTCAATTTGGCTTTGGGGAACGGCAAAAATAAGGTCATTTTCCATCAAATTAGCCTTGATGCAAATGGCTTGAGACCTTATCCCCTCTAACTAACCATAGAGGGAAAAATTACTACAGGTACACGTGAAGGGTATTAGATTCACTAGCATTGTGCCATCTCGAAAGTTTGAAACTACAGAGATGGTATCTAATGATAATTTTTATCCCTTTTGAGCGTACAATACAGTTTTGGATTTTGTCCCTCTCGGTCTGTTTTGTACAGCTTCCAAGTGTGGGTATCAATTTGTTCCAAATGAAATTGATTGTCGGGGTTCGACAATTCTTTTTTAACCCAACGAGGAAACGCATTGGCCGCACGGGCATTTTCCCACGTTCGTATGGCTTTGAATATGTCGTATTTTTTGGGGCAACTTTCGATTGACTTTTGGTTAAGTTCCATCAAATAGGTGGCTCCAACTCCAACTGAAATCGCCTGAATATGTTCATAATCAGCCACCGTTGAGTTTGCGTTCATTCCAAAATTCACCCCAAACGTGGCAGGAAAATAATTGGAGTAAGCCACATCCCGAATGTCTTTTCCTTCGCTCGTTGTACTTCCCCAAACCCGTTTTTTAAGGTCATACATGTTCGTCCCTCCTCCCACATTCCAGACGCTTTGATAATGCCAAGCCCCCTCAGACAAAGTAGCTCCCGAAACCCTCAAATAAGGAATTTGGTGTACAGCCGCTCGTTCAAACATTTTCCGAAAGAATCGCTTCACCGAATAATACCCATGACCACTGTTAAACAAAAACTCTTGCCCGTCTAAGTCCATAAAGTGGATGCCATTGATGTGGCTCACGTCTGCGTAATATTCCGCAATTTTATCCTGCAAATAAATGGATGGTATGAGGCCGTCGTAGCCATAGTTGATTGTCACTTGAAGCTTATACACCGATTCGGAAGCAGCATGCGCCGACGGCGCAGTCCCCCAATACCCTCTTTTGACGCGCAAAAGTCGGTACGGTTTAGTCATAGATACTCCAAGGTAGTGGATGAGTTCCTTACCAATTTTGACCATGTTTAAGTTTTCGCAATGCCCTTCCCAACTCGCAATTTCGTCCAAATACGTAGGATCATCGATTTCAATGAGCGTGTCGGTAGCGCTTATCGCTTTCATCAACACCCGTTTTTGCTGATAACACAAACTATCGCTAGGTATCGGACTGGCATCTTTTGTCCCTTGAGCGAGGGCCGTTGCTATGGTATGGCGTCCTACCAATATTCCTTTCGGACTGGCTAAGTCCGAAAACTCTTTATGCGACAGATTTCCCGACGTTTTTTTAAACAGTTTTTTTTCAAAATTTCGCCCGTCAATGTACCCTCCATTGCCTCGATCCACTTTAAAATAGGGTAAATCTTCGGCTTCAACGGCCTTAAAACCCATTTGTGACACGTACGAAAGGGTACTGTCATAAAGCCCGCCTTTGGCACTTACGTCGGGGATATAGCGAGCGGGGTCTTTGACCCATTTGCCATTAATGGTAGGATACGGTAGTTTTTCGGACAAAACGATGTTTTGAATCACATCCAACAAAGCAGTGCTATCGGGACTCCCCCAAAGGGCAATCGACGAACCAATAAAATCGACGCCTGGCAGCGACTCCACTTCTTGGTGGTTGGGTTTGTTGGTGGGTAAAAATGGAATAAGCGAAAACAGAATGTCGTTTTTAACGGTACGGTTGCGAGCGTGGTACGTCAAATAAATTTCACCCTCTTTGTCCACGAAAGCAGCATTTCCGTACAAAATTCGATAGTAAGGCTCATAATGAGCGTAAAAAGCCACGTCGCTTATTCCATCGCCACCAATCGGGAACACTTGCCCTTCGTGCAAATGCGCAGGAAGCGGAAATTGTTTTTTGTCGGGTGAATGAATAATGTACTGAAAAGGAGCAGCATCCCCTTCCAAATCAGCCGTGCCTCCGATAGTAATGTCATTGAGAGCCAACATCCCGATGGCGTAATTGACGGTTTCGCTGGTATCGCGCGCTACACCAATCACCTCCCCGAAAAGGTTGGTGATGTTGGTATGGTATGAGCCCCATTGAATATTATCAACCCCATTTCGAGGAGTAAGCGCATGGAGTGTCAGCTTGATGTATTTTGAATGAGGAACCACCGATACCGTGGCCACGCAGCCGTTGGCATAGTGCAGTAAAAACGTTTTTTTCGATTTTTGAAAGGTAGCTTTGGTGGGCTTAAAATAGTGCTTTTTCTTACTATCGTACAAACTAAGCAACGGAGAAGGCTTTTCGGCAGGGCTAAATTCCCGTTGAGGTTGGGTAGTGGTATTTTTCATGCTGGTAATCCAGCCTTTTTCATTGATGTGAATTTTAAAATAGTTTGTCGAAAAATCCTGAGAATGAGCGCAAATTGTTCCAAAAAACAGCAACAAACTTAAAAAGAGGGACGTCGAAAATGGTGATTTCATGTAAGTAAAACGAGGAATTAATCAAATGAATTACTAGGCCGAGGCATTGGCAGGCTATTCAAAGAAACAGAATCCTGTTCTACTTTGCCACATCCTTCCCTATTTTTGCAAAAAACAAAAAAAACGAATGGCATTTCAGCGTAAAAGTACTTTTGGGCAAACGTGGTGGGGGCAACAATGGATCAATATTCTGGAAGGTCTCGATGAAAGCGGGCGATTGGCCAGAGGTCGTACGTACGCCAACAATGGCTCCGTCCAAAGCATCGCGTTTGAGGGCAATAAAATAGCGGCGCGGGTAAAAGGCACCAGCCCTCGACCTTACAAGATTTCGTTCAATATCGACCCACTCTCCCCGTCTGACAAAGCCCGATTACTGAGCTTGATTGCTGAAAATCCGCTGTATTTGACGCAATTGCTAAATCGTCAGCTGCCTTCGGAGTTGTTCAACGACTGTCAACATCAAGGAATTTTTCTATTTCCCCGTTCGTGGGAGGCATTTCATTCCGATTGTTCGTGTCCCGACTGGGGCGACCCTTGCAAACACCGCGCGGCGGTGCTGTTTTTGGTCGCTAATGAAATTGATAAAAACCCTTTTTTGATTTTTGAACTTCGTGATTTTGATTTGTTCAAAAGCTTGGAAACACTGGGGTTTGCGTCGTCTGACCAAAAAGACGTGGAAACGCTCGACGTAGCCGATATTCGCCAACCGTTTGAAGGCTCAGAAGAAATAGTTTTTCAGCCAAACGAAGCCTTATATACCCCGCTGGATTTTTCGACGCTTCCCGATATATCGGACAATTTATTGTCACTTTTGGGTGATAAACCTTTGTTTTACCGAACGGGCAATTTTAAACAGGTTTTACAAAAGTTTTACATTAATACCGCCAAAAAAGCGCGCGAACTTGCCGTTTCCGAAGAACCAAGTGAGCAAGAATATGACAAAGATTTGGATGCGGTAGAAAGCGGCGAAATCATCATGGACGAAGCTCTGGGCTTTTTGCAGGCCAATTTCAGAGATACACGCGAGCGAATTGTGTTTCAGTTTGACGAACTCCCCAAGTTTATTGATTGGATTCATCACTTGCCTTCGTCGCAGTTGCCGCAGCTCTCTCCTACCCTCAAAGGGCTTTATTTTTTGAATCGTTTGGCGCTCAAACTTCTTGAACGCGGCGCCATTATTCCCCAATTGCTCCGTGCCAAACTCAAGCGAGAATACCATTTGGTACGTTGGATACCTGCCACTGTCAACGAACAAGTAGCCACCTTAACGGCTCACGTACGGGCTGTGTTGCCTCCCGAAATTCTTTATTATAAAATTGGGAAACGCGACATCTTTATTCCCACCGAAACCGATTTTATGAATGCCTTGTCTTCGCTCATTTTGACCGAACGGATACGGCACTTCAACGACCATTTTGACTACAAAGCCACCGACACCGACGATTTATTTTTTAGAAGCTCCATGGTTTTCTTTGGTGGTTTTGAATCCCGCGAAATCCCGAGTAATATTCAGTTATGGTTAAATAAATTTTTCATTGCCCAACGCGATTACGTGCCGTTGGTGCAAGTAGAAGAACTGGAAGAGGGTTTTAAGGTCAATCTGTTTGTAGAACATAAAAAGTCTGAACTCGGTATCCCGATTCCGCTCCAAACGTTCATGACCGAACGCAACTATGCCCCCGTACGCATGGGGGTGATGCGCGACCTTTCGATGATGGCAGAGCATTTTCCGCAACTTAATCAACTGATTGCCAGCAATGGAACAAAAACATTGCAGTTCGACTCCGAGGTGTTTGCCGACATTCTCTTGAAGATTTTGCCAACAATTCGACTGTTTGGCATCAAAATTCAGTTGCCAAAATCGCTCCAAAAACTCCTTCGTCCGCAGCTTACCATGACGCTCGACAGCGAGGAAGATGGCAAAGTTGCGGCTTCGTCGATTATCAGTTTGGAAAATATGCTCAAGTTCCGCTGGGAAGTAGCCGTTGGCGACGAACACATTGATACCCAAAGCTTTGTACGGATGATTGAAAACTACCGAGGTTTGGTAAAAATCAAAGACCAGTACGCGTATTTTGACGAAAAAGAAATCAAAACCTTACTCGAAAAGCTCAAAAATCCGCCTTCGCTGGATAGCAATGAATTACTACAAACGGCCCTTACAGAAGAATTCAACGGCACGGGCGTGACCCTCACAAAATCGGCGCAAAAGTGGATGAAATCGTTGTTGAAAAACGAAACCGTTGCACTCCCCGAGCGCCTTGCCGCCAACTTACGCCCCTACCAACAGCGCGGCTACGAATGGCTTTACAAAAATGCTCGTTTGGGAATGGGTAGCCTGATTGCCGACGACATGGGGTTGGGAAAAACCCTGCAAGTCATCACTACCCTCCTGAAAATGAAGCAAGAAGGGGCTTTCAAAAAATTGAAAGGGCTGGTCGTAGTGCCAACGACGCTACTAACCAACTGGTCGAAGGAAATCAGCAAATTTGCCCCCGAACTTCGTCTGCACCTGTACCACGGTTCGGGACGAAGCTTGACTCCGCTCAAAGATGCCGATATTTTGCTCACCACCTATGGCGTGGTACGCAGTGAGGAAGAGGGTTTGAGCAAGCTAAAGTGGGCGGTGATGGTCATTGACGAAGCGCAAAACATCAAAAACCCCAATACTGCCCAAACCAAAGCCGTCAAAAAAATGAAATCGGGCATCAAAATTGCCATGAGTGGTACGCCCGTCGAAAACCGCATGGCCGAATACTGGTCGATTTTTGATTTTGCCAACAAAGGATACCTTGGTAATCTGAAAAAATTTGTGAGTGACTACGCCATTCCGATTGAGATAGACCGCGACCAACACGCCTTGGATAAGTTTAAGCGCGTCACTGAACCGTTTATTTTAAGGCGGGTAAAAACGGACAAAAAAATCATCCAAGATTTGCCCGACAAAATCGAAATCGACCAAACTTGTACGCTCACGGGCGAGCAAGCGGCCTTGTATCAAAGTGTAGTGGACCAAGCGTTGCGCGGGATTGAAGGTCAAAAAGATGGATTCAAACGCAGTGGGTTGATTTTTAAAATGATGACCGCCCTCAAACAAATTTGTAACCACCCCACGCACTATCTCAAAAAAGGCGGCGCTCAACCTGAAGCATCGGGAAAGACGCAATTGCTGTTGGATTTGATTCGTCAAATTCTCGAAAATGGCGAAAAAACGCTCATTTTTACCCAATATGAAGAAATGGGGACGTTGTTACAAACGATGTTTCAGGAGCAAATGCAGTTGGAGGTTCCGTTCCTTCACGGAGGTATCAGCCGTAAAAACCGCGATGAAATGGTGGAAGATTTTCAACATAATCGCTCGACCCGTATTCTGATTTTGTCGCTCAAAGCGGGCGGAACAGGGCTCAATTTAACAGCTGCCAACAACGTCATTCACTACGATTTGTGGTGGAACCCCGCCGTAGAAGCCCAAGCGACTGACCGTGCTTTTCGGATTGGACAAACCAAAAATGTGTTGGTTCACCGATTTATCACGCAGGGCAGCTTTGAAGAAAAAATCAACAAACTCATCCAAAACAAACGCGAACTCGCCAACCTCACCGTCACGGACGGCGAAACGTGGTTGGGCGATTTGTCAAACAGTGACTTGCGGGAGTTGGTGAGGCTGGGATAGAATAGCAGCCCTTCCAAGGTTTTGAACCTTGGAAGGGGTTACTTTATACACTTTTAAAGTCCTAAGAATCCCAAGACATTAACAGTTTTATTTATTAAAGTTTTTTGGAGATGGATGAACCACAATATCCGTTTGAACACCCGATTACCGAAATACGCTATGATTTCAAAAGTATAAGTCGCGAAAAGGAAGTCAATAAACGGGTTATTTTTACTACATCAGACTTTCAAAATGTTTACAACTTGGCACTTGTAGATGTTCTCGAAGATGGGCGTTTATCTGACATCTCTGAGAGTCGAAATAAAGACATGAAAACAATTTTAGCGACGGTAATGCGAATCATCATACATTTCTTTGAAGCAAACCCAGGCAAAATTATAGCATTTAAAGGTAGTGACGAACGAAGACAGCGTTTGTATCGTTTGATTATCAGCCGAGATTTGAATGAATTAGAAAAGGAATTTGTAATTTTAGGAATCAGTAGCGAAGGAGAATCTGAACCGTTTCAATCAAATCGTTTGTATGAATATTTTGTTATCTTAAAAAGATAAGCGATGAAAACTAAGACAAAAAAAGCCCCTGCAACACGCAACGCAGGTCATCAGGTAGTAGAAGAAAAAGTGCGAGATTTGAATGGATTTTTAAAAAAAGTAGACATGAATCAGTGGCAGGAGACCATTGAAAAAGCCCGTGTCAATATGAAATAAATTGCATCTTTGTTTAGAAATCGAGTTCAGGTATTTTAATAACTACCACTATGACAGTAGTATTGGACAAAAGTATGATTGAGAAAGCCCTCAAAGAGTTGACTATTCAAGAACCTGAGTATGTTAGGGATTTAATCAAACAGCTCGGGGAAGAGTTAAAAATAGCTAGGCGGAAACGGTTAGAGGAAATTGTAAAAGAGGATTTTGAAGAATATGATGAGGTCTTTAAGGCATTAGCATGATGGTAGTTCGTTTAGAATTTGCCTAAAAAGCAAACATCCCGAGAGTTTAAAACTTTCGGGATGTTTTATATGATTACAAAACTACGTTTACAATCCGTTTCGGAACTACTACCACCTTCTTAGGGGCTTTGCCCTCCAACCATTTTTGAACAGTTTCGTTGCTCAATACGCCTTGTTCGATGTCTTCTTTTGACATATTGACTGGGAAAGCGAGGTTGGCACGAACTTTACCATTGATTTGGATAGGATATTCAAACGAGCTTTCTACCAAATAACTAGGCTCAAATACTGGGAACGGAGCCGTAGTAAGTGTACCCGCTTCGTTGCCCAAAGCCACCCAAAGTTCTTCGGTAATGTGCGGTGCGTACGGCGACAACAATATCACCATTTCTTTCAAAATGGCTTTTTTATGGCACTTCAAGTCGCTCAATTCGTTGACCCCAATCATGAAGGTCGAAACAACCGTATTGAACGAATAACGCTCAATGTCTTCCTCCACGCGCTTGATGGTACGGTGCAATACCTTCAATTCGTCGGCCGTTGGCTCGGCATCTACTAATTTCGATTTGCCCGTTTGGTCCTCAAAAAACAACCGCCAAAACTTGCGCAAGAAGTTCGACGTTCCGCTGATGCCGTTGGTGTTCCAAGGTTTAGCATCGGTCAATGGCCCCAAAAACATTTCGTACATCCGCAACGTATCAGCACCGTATTTATCAACAATGGTATCAGGGTTAACCACGTTGTACTTCGATTTTGACATTTTCTCTACCTCCCAACCGCAGATGTATTTACCGTCTTCCAAGATAAATTCAGCATTGGCAAAGTCTTCACGCCAGTTTTTGAAGGCTTGGGTATCCAAAACGTCATTTTCTACCATGTTTACGTCAACGTGCAATTTGGTTGTCTCATACTGGTCTTTCAAGCCATAACTTACAAAAACTGGGTAAGTTACAGTTCCCCCATTGGGGGCTAGGGGGCTTTTAACTCGATACACAAAATTGCTCCGTCCCTGAATCATGCCTTGATTCACCAACTTAGCGGCAAATTCTTCGTGAGGAACTAAGCCCAAGTCTTTCAAGAATTTATTCCAAAAACGGCTGTACAACAAGTGTCCCGTAGCGTGTTCGGAGCCACCCAAATAGAAGTCGATGCGCTGCCAGTAGTCAATGGCTTCCTTGGAAGCAAATGCCTCATTGTTTTGAGGATCCATGTAGCGGTACCAATACCACGACGAGCCCGCCCAACCTGGCATTGTGCTCAATTCGTAATCGTATTCTCCTTTGTATTTCCAACCTTCGGCACGACCTAATGGCGGTTCACCCGTTTCGGTGGGAAGGTATTTGTCAATTTTTGGTAATTCTAACGGTAAATCAGCCTCATCAATCAAGTACGGCACGCCGTCTTTGAAATAAGCAGGCACGGGCTCTCCCCAATAGCGCTGACGGCTAAACACCGCATTACGCAAACGGTATTGAACTTTCCCTTTGCCCAATTTACGTTCTTCCAACCACTTGATAAGGGTTTCGGTTGCCTCTTGGTACGTCATTCCGTTGATAATACCCGAATTGATGTAATGCCCTTCTTTGGTATTATCGGCTTGTTGGTCGGTATCTTTTTGCGAATCCAAAATTGGGATAATCGGCAAATTAAAATGCGTAGCAAAGTTCCAATCGCGCTGATCACCCGAAGGTACGCCCATTACTGCGCCCGTACCGTAACCCGCCAATACGTAATCGGCCAAGTAAATAGGTACTTTTTCTTCGTTGAATGGGTTAATGCAATAACTTCCCGTGAACACGCCTGACACTTTCTTCTCGGCCATACGATCCACCTCGCTGCGGCTCGCTGCCCACTTAATGTAAGCTTCTACGTCCGCCTTTTGGTCAGTAGTGGTAAATTCGGCAGCCCACTCATGCTCAGGGGCTAACACCATGAAACTCACCCCGTAGATAGTATCAACGCGGGTGGTAAATACTTCAATCAATTTATCTTGACCGTCAACGGCAAACTTTACAGAAGCTCCTTGTGAGCGACCAATCCAGTTGCGTTGTTGCTCTTTCAATGGCTCTGGCCAGTCGATTGTATCCAAACCGCTCAACAAACGGTCGGCATACGCAGTGATACGCATCGACCACTGTTTCATCAACTTACGCTCCACAGGAAAGCCCCCCCGCTCCGATACGCCGTCTTTCACCTCGTCGTTTGAAAGTACCGTTCCCAAGCCTGGGCACCAGTTCACAAACGACTCTTCGGGGAACGTGAAGCGGTATTTCAACAACACCAATTGTTGTTCTTTTTCGCTCATGGCGTTCCACTCTTCCGCGCTAAACTCAGTCACGTCTTCATCACAAACGGCATTCACCGCGGCCGAACCACCTTGCGCAAATTGTTCAATCAAATGACTGATTGGCAATGCTTTGTCGGCCGTACGGTCGTAGTAGTGGTTAAACAATTGCATGAAAATCCACTGTGTCCACTTATAATAATTGGGGTCGGATGTACGAATCTCACGGCTCCAATCGTAGCTAAATCCAATATTTTTTAACTGAGAAATGAACGTATTGATATTTTGCTCGGTCGTAATGGCTGGGTGTTGACCCGTTTGGATCGCGTACTGCTCTGCGGGCAACCCAAAACTATCAAAACCCATGGGGTGCAAAACGTTGAACCCTTTGAGTCTTTTATAACGCGAAATAATGTCAGAAGCGATGTAGCCCAGTGGGTGACCTACGTGTAACCCCGCTCCCGAAGGATACGGAAACATGTCGAGCACATAATACTTAGGCTTACTTGGGTCGATTTGGGTCTTGTAAGTTTGGTTTTCCTGCCAAAACTTCTGCCATTTTTTTTCGATTTCGCGGTGATTGTATTCCATTTTTATCTGTTATCAGTATATCAGTTATCCGTTATTTGGCGATTGATGATAGCTTCAACGAATGACTATGAACAATTCAACAGATAACGGTTACAAAATAGGCCGCAAAATTACAGGTTTTTGATGACTTTTGGGGTTTGGGACTGAAATTGTTATTTTTGGTAAAAAAACGCAATTAGAATTATGGTTGCCTTGAATGAATATGTATTGAAGTTCCCTGACGAAATTCGTTGGGATGACGCCGCGTTTTTGGCCTTTTGCCGCATGAACGACGAACTCAATATCGAAAGAGACGCCCAAGGAAACATTATTGTTATGTCACCTACCAATACGTTATCAGGATTTTACGAGAATAAATTGCTTTTTGTTCTTGAGCTGTGGAATCATACCGCAAAGCTAGGATACACCTTTAGCTCCTCCGCAGGCTTTACATTCAAAGACGGCTCGATGCGCGCGCCAGATGCGTCATTTATCCTCAAAGAACGGTTCGACGCCTTGCCCGATAGTGAAAAAAATCAGTTTGCGCACATTGCTCCTGATTTTGTGGCGGAGCTCCGTTCTAAAACAGATAGCCTTAAAAAACTACAGCTTAAAATGGAATCGTACATTGAGAATGGTGTCCGATTGGGCTGGCTTATCGACCTAGCGGGAAAAGAAGTATGGGTATATCGACAAAACGGGACGATTTCACGCGTAGCTTTTACTGCCCCAAAAATCTCTGGTGAGGATGTATTATTGGATTTTGAGCTAGATTTGAGCGTTTTTGAGTAAGTTTTGACCAAAAACATTGTTAATTTTCGACAGAACACTTTTAAAAGAAACAAAATAGTTAATTGATGATTATCGGAATTATACCCGCACGCTATGGTTCGACGCGCTACCCAGGAAAACCCCTCATCGACATCCAAGGAAAAACGATGATTCAACGGGTATATGAGCAGGCCACTAAAGCCAAATGCCTCTCCGAAGTAATTGTTGCGACCGATGATGCTCGCATTTTAGCACACGTCGAATCGTTTGGTGGTAAAGCAGTTATGACCCATCCTGACCACCCAAGTGGCACGGATCGGTGTTGGGAAGCGTATCAATTGACAGTAGCTGGTTTACAGTTTGAGAGTTCAGAATCAACCCAAAATTTCCTACCCCAAACTCCAAACCGTTACATCATAAATATCCAAGGGGATGAGCCCTTTGTAGCTCCTGAGCAAATTGATGAATTGGGGGCGGTACTTGATGGGAAGGTAGAATTGGCCTCGCAGATGATTCCCGTAAGCGATGCGGAGCTTTTGTTTGACCTTGGCGAAGCCAAAGTCATCGTCAACGAACAAATGGAGGCGATTTATTTTAGTCGGCAAGTCATTCCCTTTTTAAAAGGATATCCACAAGATGAATGGCATCAACATCATACGTATTATCGCCAAGTGGGAATGTACGCGTACCGAGCTGATATTTTAGAAAAAATCACTAAGCTGCCCGTTTCTCCATTGGAGAAGGCTGAGTCGTTGGAACAACTCCGTTGGTTGCAGCATGGCTACAAAATCAAAATGGCCCTCACTACCTACGAAAGTCATTGCATCGACACCCCAGAAGATGTCGAAAAAATTCTAAAAATGATTTTTTAAATGTCGAATGTCGATTTCAAAGTATCGAATGAGGCTAATTCGATACTCTGAAATCGACACTGAAAAATCGGGTTGTAAGCAACCCTCAGCACGGACTACACAAACCATTCGACATTCTGCATTCGACACTAAAAAAATATGTCTTCTTCAAAAGTTGGTCTTTCGCCTGGAACATTGATATACGTCGGCCCCACGGTCGTCAAGGATACGACCATTACGATGGTTGAATACAATGAAAAATACCATAAGGAACGTACCATTGAAAAGGTAGCCGATTGTCAGATTGCCGCCGATGCCTCCTACATCAGTTGGCTCGACGTGGATGGGATTCACGAGCCCGAGGTGATTGAAGCCGTCGGGCAAATCCACCACATTCATCCGCTGTTGTTGGAAGACGTTATGAACACGCGGCAGAAGCCCAAAATTGAGTTTTATAACGACGCTTACGTATTTATTTCTCTGAAAATGCTGTATTGGGACGACAAAGAACTGAGCATCGACGCCGAGCACGTCAGCTTTTTACTTGGCTCCAATTACCTGATTTCGTTTCAGGAAAAACGTACCAATGACATCTTTCATCCTGTTTTGGAACGAATAAAGGCTTCGGTGGGAAAAACTCGCCGAAACGGCGCCGATTATTTGCTGTTTTCTCTCGTTGACCTTATCGTCGATAATTACCTCGAAATCTTGGAAAAAATGAGCGAGCAGCTGGAAGAATTGGAAGGACTAATTTTAGAAAGTAAACACAAAGATCCCATCGGCCAATTGTACAACCTCAAACGCCAACTCACTCTCATGCGAAAGTACGTGTGGCCGCTGCGCGATATGCTGAGTCAGGGTTTGCGCGAAAATTCAAAACTCATTCAGAAAAGCACCATTCCTTACTTTCGGGATGTCCACGACCACATTACAAACGCCATTGACTCCATTGAATCCAACCGTGAATTACTAACAGGACTGATTGACATTCATTATTCAACCCTCAGTTCGCGGATGAACAGTGTGATGAAGACCTTGACCATTTATTCGGCAGTTTTCATGCCTCTCACGTTTATTGCGGGTATCTACGGCATGAATTTCGATAACATGCCCGAACTTCGCCAACCCAATGGCTACTTCTACACCCTTGGCGGGATGGCCGTATTGGCCGTAGGGTTACTGATTTATTTTCGACGAAGGGGCTGGATGTAACAGCATTTTATAGCGTTGAATCAGAAGAAATTGTGCATTTTTGGGCATCATTTCACCATTATTCGCATTCAATGACCGATATTAGGCTCATCGCAACGGACATGGACGGTACGTTGCTCAATTCCAAAAGCGAACTCGACGCTTCATTTTTTACCCTATTTTCTCAGCTCCGAGCGCAAGGGATTCTGTTTGCCGCTGCCAGTGGCCGTCAGTATTATAACTTAGCGAAGTACTTCGATGCCGTCAAAGACGATATGTTTTTTGTGGCCGAAAACGGTAGCTACGTGATGCACCGCGACGAAGAAGTGTATGTTCAATCGCTGGAACTTTCGATTGCGCGTCAAATGATCGAAATTGCCCGTACGATTCCCAATACCTACATTATTTTATGTGGAAAGAAAAAAGCGTACGTTGAAAGTAATGTTCCCAAATTTTGGGACCAAGTAACTAGGCATTTTGAGCAATACCAACTTGTTGAAGATTTAACCACCATTGAGGATGACCAATGTCTCAAGGTTAGCTTGTGCGATTTTGACGGTTCTGCCATTAACAGCTACCCGTACTTTCAACCATGGGAACAAGAATTACAGGTCAAGGTTTCGGGAGGAAAATGGCTTGACATTTCGCACAAATTGGCCAACAAAGGTCAGGCGCTCAAAGTACTGCAAGAACGCTACAGTATTACACTCGAGCAAACCATGGCCTTTGGGGATTACCTCAACGACCTCGAAATGATGCAACAAGCCCATTATTCGTACGCCATGGCCAATGCCCACCCTGCCATTAAAGAAGCAGCGCGTTTCCAAGCGAAATCAAACGATGAGAAAGGTGTGTTTGAAGTTTTAGAAAAAATCAGCTTAACTTCCTAAAGGTCAACACCTGCCACTACGAAAGCATGTATTAAATGGTTATATTTGAGGAAACATTTGCACTCTAATGATTTTTTTGAGTGAACAAGTTGATTTTATCCCCGCAGAAGTACGCTAAATAATAGGTTAAACGCAAATTTTCGCAAAAAAGCGCTATGATAGGCTTCACTCTGCGTAATTAGCAACTCTTTATATTTGCGCTAATCAGCGGGTAAACGTTAAATAAACCTAGTTACTACTTACTTCTATACTCAGCTACGTTATGTTACATACGCTTATTATTGGGGCGGGGCCCTTTGGTCTAACACTTTCGGCTCACCTTAAAAAACAAGGAGTTTCGCATTTGGTAGTAGGTAAACCAATGGAGTTTTGGGAGAAAAATATGCCTGAGGGTATGTTTTTGCGCTCTGGATGCGATTGGCACCTTGATGTTGCGAATGAACATACCATGGAAGCTTTCCTGAAAGAGTGTGGCCTTTCGGTAACCGAAGTGGAACCAATCGCGCTAGACTTCTATTTGAGGTACGTACGGTGGTTTATTAACCAAATCAACCTCCCCATCCATCCCGCCTACGTCACCGAGGTGCAACAGAAGAATGAGGGTTACCTCGTTACATTAGACGATGGTAAAAGCCTTGAAGCCCAAAATGTAGTCGTTGCTGTAGGTTTTCAGTATTTTCCATTTACACCTCCCGAACTAACTCAACTACTTCCTCAAGGATATTACTCGCATACATGCCACTCCATCGACATGGCAGCATATACGAGGAAACGAGTACTTATCGTCGGTGGACGGCAAAGTGCATTTGAGTGGACCGCCCTCTTACGGGAGAAAGGAGCCACGCACGTGCACGTCAGCTACCGCCACGAAACCCCCAAATTTGCCGAAGCCCATTGGGGCTGGGTAATGGACGTAGTCACTACCATTGGTGAACAACCCACCTGGTTTCGAGCACTTTCTCCTGAAGCAAAAGAAGAATATCGCTATCGACTTTGGGCCGAAGGTCGACTCAAACTAGAACCTTGGCTCGACGACCGCATTCATCACGATAACGTCACTTTGCATCCGCGTACTCAGGTGGTGGGCGCAGCAATCACTTCTCAAAACTCGCTCGAAGTAGCGTTAAGTTCGGGCGAGAAATTGGAAGTAGATCACGTAATTACCGCAACGGGCTATAAAGTTGAAACTCACCAGCTTCCCTTTTTACACCCAACTTTGTTGGCTTCACTCCAGTGCTCCAATGGGTTCCCATGTTTAGACCCACATTTTCAAAGTAACCTACCAGGGCTTTATTTCACAAGTTTTATGGCAGGGCAAGACTTTGGGCCTTTTTTCGGATTCACCATTGCAGTACGAACCTCCGCCCAACTAATTGCGCAAAATTTGCTTAAATCCGATGTCTTGGTAAACTAATTTGGGGAAAATACAGGAACTTTGCCCTCCCATTTTTGCTTTTACAGATAGCAAAAAAATGGTTTATGTATCAACTTTTCGATTAAATAAATGACTGAACAAGAAGGAATCTACGCGATATTCGACACCTCTAAAGGCGAAATTACCGTAGAATTAATGTTTGAAAAATGCCCAATGACGGTTGCCAACTTTGTAGGTTTGGCCGAAGGAACCATGGAAAACAGCGCTAAGCCCCTTGGGCAGCCGTTTTACGATGGCCTTAAATTTCACCGTGTGATTAGCAAATTCAACGGCGACAGCTCTGATTTCATGGTTCAGGGAGGCGACCCACAAGGAACAGGCTCTGGTGGTCCAGGGTACCGTTTCCCCGACGAAATTGATACCACACTACGCCACGACCGTCCAGGTGTATTGTCTATGGCCAATGCAGGCCCAGGCACCAACGGTAGTCAATTTTTCATCACTCACGTTCCAACCCCTTGGTTAGACGGTAAACACACCGTGTTTGGTTTTGTTACTGAAGGCCAAGAAGTGGTCAATCAAATGAAGACCAACGATGTCATAAACACCGTTAAAATCGTACGTCAGGGCGAAAAAGCACAGGCGTTCAAAGCAGATAAACAAGCGCTTGAGGCGCACATTGGTCAGTTGGCTGAAAAACAAAAAGAAGCTGAGAAAGCAGAAGTAGAAACATTTAAACAGTGGGTGTTGGCCAACTACCCAACGGCACAATTTACTCCATCAGGCTTAGGCTATGTAGTCGACAGCGAAGGAACTGGAAAGCAAGCAGTAGCGGGCAAAAACGTTTCGGTACACTATACAGGCTCTTTCCAAAACGGTCAGGTTTTTGACTCCTCACACGCTCGACGTCAGCCCATCGACTTCCGTTTGGGCGAAGGACGTGTCATCAAAGGATGGGACGAAGGAATTGCTTTAATGAAAGAAGGCGCCAAATACACGCTTTTGATTCCTTATCAGCTTGGATATGGGCAAAATGGCTATGGGCCAATCCCTGCCAAGGCTACTCTTATTTTTGAAACAGAATTAATGTCTGTAGGATAAATAAAAAAGGAGTTGGCCTGCTACTTAGCAGATCAACTCCTTTTAATAAAGTGTAAACTGCCCTAGATTACACAAAAAGAGCAATAACTTGGGCTAACTCTAATTTTTGCTGCTCACCCGTCTGCATATTTTTAAGTGAATACGTCCCCGTTTCGATTTCTTCCGAACCAATAATGAGTACAAAGGGAATACGCTTACGGTCCGCATAATCAAACTGCTTTTTAAGCTTCGACGCATCTGGATAAAGCTCAGTGTTGATACCTGCAGCCCTCAACTGACGAAGTACTCCCAATCCATGCGCCTCGGCCACTTCATCAAAATTGGTAATCATTACTTGGGTCGATACCGATTGATTTTCGGGGAACAATTTGAGTTCTTCCATCACATCATAAATACGGTCGACACCAAAAGAAATTCCAACGCCCGACAAGCCTGGCATCCCAAATGTACCCGTTAGGTTATCATAGCGACCTCCACCCGAAATACTACCCATTTGTACCCCATTGGCTTTTACTTCAAAGATGGCTCCAGTATAATAGCTCAATCCACGCGCAAGCGTAACATCCAGTTCCATTTGAGGTTGAGATAATCCAAAGTTGGACACTTTTTTCCAGACTTCTTCCAGTTCTTCTACTCCTTTTGTTCCAATTTCTGACGGAGCTAACCACGTCTTTAAACGCTCAAAAATAGTCGTTTGGTCATCGGTTAGTGCATAAATCGGCTGTAACTTTTCGATTGTTTCTGCCGAAAAACCGCGCGCGGCCAATTCTTCCTCTACTTTTTCCTTACCGATTTTATCCAATTTATCAATCGCCACGCACATGGGGCCTTCTTGGCCTGGTGCCCCGATGACCTCGGCGATACCACTCAAAATCTTACGATTGTTGATTTTGGCCGTAAAGTTCGTTACCCCTAGCCCACGCAATACTTCATGAATCATTAAGACAATTTCTGCCTCACAAATCAACGACTCAGTGCCCACTACGTCGGCATCGCACTGGTAAAATTCACGGTAACGGCCACGTTGAGGGCGATCGGCTCGCCAAACGGGCTGAATCTGATAACGTTTAAAAGGCATTACCAAATCACTGCGGTTCATCACCACATACCGTGCAAAAGGCACAGTAAGGTCGTAGCGAAGTCCCTTCTCAGCTACTTTTAGGGTCATTTTTTTGTACCCTGCTTGTAGATCCGCATCGGTGACTTTTTCAATAAAATTTCCAGAATTAAGCACTTTGAAGAGCAATTGATCGCCTTCATCCCCGTATTTCCCCATCAAAACCGAAAGATTTTCGAGGGCAGGTGTTTCTAAAGGCTGAAAACCATAGCGCTGAAATACACGACGTATTGTATCAAAAATGTAATTACGCTTGTTCATTTGCGCGGGGCCAAAATCGCGCGTTCCACGGGCCAAAGAGGGTTTACTCATTGTTATAGACGGTGGTTGATAGTCAAGAGTCCACGGCGCTTTTTTTGACTTTTAGCGACTGGCCATTGAAGGTGTACAATGGCCAGTGGACTTTTCTAATCACAAAAGTAGCGCCTATACCGAAAAAAAAGAGAGGAAGCGCTTACTTTTTTAAAAATGAATCCGTATTTTTGCGGCTCATTTTTGAGAAACATACAATACATTTAGATTATACGACAATGGCAGTAACTAAACTTTTGCGTAAAAGCAAGCGCAATGTAATGATTCCACAGAACAAGCAAGTGTTGATGAAACAACGCAGCTGGAAACCAGAAATTAGAAGAGTGGACGTTGACGCAATCAAGGCTGAATTCGCCGCTAAAGCTTAAACCACTTTGCCGCCTTGAGCGGCATTTTTCTTTTTCAGGGCAGTCTCTATTTCTTTCTGCATTTTTTTAACCTTACGGCGCATTTCTTGGCGGTACTGATACTGAATTCGATAAATGACGGCCTGACCAAAAAAAGCAATCCCTGCATTGAAGACAACGAGGCTATAGGTGCCCATCAAAAACCATTGACGAAATGGTGCGTTGGTGTGCTTCAAATGCCCCGCTTCACTAAATACACAAAGGCCGTAGCCAATCAGTAGTAAACTGACAGGAGCCAAAATCATTGATTTTGTACGTGAACTCATTTGCTTCATGAGTTTTTTTCCAGGCGGTTTCGATGTTTTTGGAATCATCTTTGATAGTGGTGTCGTAGTTAGTTTTGGTTTTATGGCGAAAAGTAAAAACTTTGCAGGACTTGTAGAATAAAAATTTGATAAAATTCACGAATGAAAGACGTAATTAGCTGGGTATTGCGGCATATACCGCGAAAGTATTTGCAATTGGTTAGCCATATCGGGGTTCGAGTGTTGGCTATTTTTTACAGTGGTAAAGGTGTAGAGTGTAGTGTATGTGATAGTGAGTTTAGAAAATTCTTGCCTTATGGTCGTTCAGGACGCGACAATGCTCTTTGTCCCAACTGTTTATCTCTTGAGCGTCATCGCCTCATGTATTTGTACCTTCAGCGCAAAACCAACTTTTTCAAAGATAACCTTAAGCTCCTACATGTAGCCCCCGAATACTGCTTCATCGACCGCTTTGAGCGTTTAAAAAATATTGATTACATCACAGCCGACATTGAGTCGCCATTGGCAAAAGTAAAAATGGACATTCACCAAATTCCATTCGAAGCCAATACCTTCGACGTTACGTTTTGCAATCACGTTATGGAACACGTCGATGACGACCTCAAAGCCATGTCCGAGCTGTACCGTGTTCTTAAACCTGGAGGGTGGGCGATTATTCAATCACCCCAAGATTGGACGCGTGACACGACCTTTGAAGACCCGACAATTACTGACCCTAAAGAACGCGAACGACTTTTTTGGCAAGACGACCACGTACGCCTCTTTGGAAAAGACTATGGGAAGCGCCTCGAACAAGCTGGTTTTAAAGTAACAGAAGACCGTTTTGTGATGGATGAACTTACCCCTGCGGAAGTAAAACGTTTTGCCTTGCCTTCCAACGAAATCATCTATTTTTGTCAGAAAGCCTAGTGTCATCGTCAAAACACAAACAAAAGAGCCACGGGAGAAGTCTCTCGTGGCTCTTTAACTATTAGAAATATTTCCTCTTCTAAACTCACAATAGAAAAGAAACAGTGTGGAATCTTAAAAACTTACTTAGCCAATGTATCTTTAATAGCCTCGTCTTTTCTATTTTTTAATGCACTTCTATCATCAGTGGCTATTGGTCTAAATTGGCTTTTGTAATAATTGGGTAACACCGTCGGATTTTGCGGTGTATTACCAATCACAGGGGCGCTCAAAGCCACAATGGCTTCTTGCTGGAAACTCACATTTCCTTGGCGCTTATAATTATGTACCGACGTCACATTGTTATTAAGCTTCAGTGGCGCAACCCGCTCTTCTGCTACTACCGTACTACTCGGCTTTATGTTTTTTTGCGTGACAGGTCGCTTATAATTATGTGGCGAATCTATTTGCGCCCAAACAGAGGTGCTGCTGACGAATACAATAGCCGCAGCTACTGTGGTTATTAACGATTTCATGGTCTTTCTTACTTCTTGATTTTTGGAATACGTCTTTTTTTAAGACAGTACAAAGGTAGTCCGCTCATATTAGAGGCGGATTAATACCACATTAGAATAGCCTTAGAATTTACTTCTTACAGTCAGAGAAGTATAAAATGATACGAGCGACCAATACAACAATTAGAGTTTCGCTCTCGAAAACTTCCCGTTGTTTCGTCTCCAAATGATGTCATCTAGGGCATTGACTTCCCCATCTAAATTGTAATCTGTCGGTTTATACCTTCCCCAACTTCCATTTTCTGACCGCCAAATGCTATTATCGATGACGTTAACCTCAGAAAACAGGCTCTTGAGGGCATCTCCCCCAATGAGGCAATAAACAGCCCCTAGCTTAACCTGTCCAGAGGAGGGAACACTTGGAGAAAGGTATGATTCTTGTTGAGTAAAATCATACGTAATTTGGTTGTTATCAATTGGTATCGCTTGGTGTGAAGTAGCAGCTATGTGATTCCGATGTTCTACTGTTACATAATAGGGTAGTGTTGTGTTGAGGGTAGGACACCCAACCAATAACGATACCATACCATTCTTTCTCAGGAGTGCCGCCGTTTTAAATCCATTGGTTACCGTATCGGTGGGATCGGTGCGTAGTGACAACATTACCCAATCTACAATATCAGAATCATAGCTGGCCACTGACTCATTTCCAGAATAATACCACGGAGCTGTTTTATAAGGATGCCCCAGTGGCGTTGCATTAGGTGGTGTAAGGGTCACGACAGGGGTTTGGCCTGGCAACAGCCCCTGTTGATTGAGCTTGGTTGTCATTTCGTCCCCATTCCAACTCCCTTCCAAATACACCTTGATTGTTGGGCAAGCGGTTTGGTTTTGAATTTCGTCAATTAATGCTTGATATTTTGGGGCCGATACATTGTAGGGTGGAAATTGGAAAAATTGATTTTCGAGTACCCCCCAGCTACCATAACGTTCGTTTTTTTGCCCAATAAACGAAAAATTCATAAAAACCATTTCGTTACTCGTCAGTGTCTTTAAAGTGTCTAGTAGTTGTTTATAAAGGTCATAAATAGCTGGGTGGGTTTGTGCATCCATCAAAGCTTGTCCATAAGGCTGTGTAGTCCCAAACGGTTCAGGGGTAAAATGCTGACCACCTTCATAAAATAGCAGCTTTTTGTTTTTTGTTTTTGCCAGTTGGGCATGCTGCTTCCAGCCTGTCAGATGGTAGCCTGTAGGACTGAAAACATAACTTCGAGCCATATTTATGATGTCTTGCCCTGTTGTCGAAGCTGTCAAACTTTTAACCTCAGTACTATTAAGCCCCATGTATGCAGCGGGTGAAAAGGCATCAATTAAACCTGCTTTTCCATCCGTTTCCAACTGCAGATAAATCCTTCTTATAATATCAAACCACGCGTGCTGCCCTCCTAGCACTCTTACTAACCGATGTGTTTGTCCTGCAAATACATCAGTCCAAATCTGCATAACATGCGCAATCCTCGGCGACAGACGTTCGGGCCAGTTAAGTTGAGTATTGATGGTGAGTCCATATTGAGCTTGCCCAAATCCCCAATTCCACAATTCGTTGGAGTATTCAACGTATACTTTCAGATTCGGATCCAAACTATCCCTAAACATTGTAGCCATTTGGGTTACATAGTTGTCATCAGCTAAGTGTGGAATACATACCCAAGCATCTGATTTACGTTTGTTAGAAATAGCAACCATTAATTCAAAAGGCATTCCCTGTTCGGTATACGTGAAGCGAGAGGGAGTCGTACGTTTTTCCCAGCTTTGCTGGGGCGAAGAGTTGGTTTTGGCCCAATCCATAAAACGAAGTACAGAAAAGGGCGCTAACTTATCTAACCACGTCTGGTTCCAAGGGTTCGTTTGGTATGTATTCTCAGTATTAGGCATCAACACCCGAATATTACGCACATGGTTTCCCCGTTGAGAAGTACGGATGGTTAGCGTAAAGACATTGTCTTTATGGATAAGATTAAACGTCATCCGATTAGGCCCTGTCAGCGTAGCGTTGGTAGCATCTCCCCAAAAGGAAAGCGTACCTGAGCCTTCCCATAGCACCGTATAGGTACCTAACGGAAGTACCGAGGTATTGGCCCACACCGTAAACATTACTTGTGAAGCTGATTGACCCGCTACCACTGCGGGTATTTCTAAAGGATACCCATTTATATCTTTGGGAATACTATCAGCTACCATTGTATCCCAAGGTCCCCCAGTACTATTTGTCGTAAGCCACGTACGACTGTATTTCATGATATCTACCAAAGGCCATTCACTTACCCAATCATCAGGCCCTGACAAATTAGTGCCTATTTTCAGACGCCCTTGCGCATAGCTATTTTGGTTAGCTGTACCTATCATCAAATAGATCATGATTGGCCATAGATAACGAAAGATAATAAGAGAAAAGCGTTGAAATGTCCACATTGATATCAATAATTAAGTACAGTGTTCAGTAACTATTTTTTTTACCCGCAGAAGCCTGCTGAACAATACAAACGCAGATTTTCGCTGATAAATGACTTAATGAAACTATTCTCATCGGCGTTTATCTGCGTCAATCCGCGGGTAAAACGAAAAGAAACTTAGCTAATTTTGTCGAATCATTCAACAATAAAGATAACAATAAAAAACCCACGGCTGCTGCCAATGGGTTTTTACAATTACCGTTTACTATACGTTATTTTTTTGCTTTTTTGATTTGCTTAATTGTCAGCGGAATGCAAAGGTTAACTGGGCAACAGTTAGCTCCTGCTTCAATTACTACGGGGCAACAACCTTCCGCTGGGCACGTCTGATTAGTAGCAGTGAAAGTATACGTTCCTACTTCACTAAACAGCACCGCATTTCCAGTAGCCACTGGTATCGTACCCCCATTTTTAAACCATTTTACATTCGAATACTTCGCTGGGACACTTACCTCCACCACTTGGTTAGGACAGAGCTGTACTGGCACTGTAAAACACTGACGATCAATATCATCTTCCGTATCATCGTTATTACAAGGAGTGGAATCAATATCTTTTTCATTAGTCTTACAGATTTCTGCTGTATTGAAATGAACCCCTTCTTGGGTTACTTTAATCTGATAGGTTAGCGTCACCGTATCACCATTTGCGGCAATGTCTCCAATCGTCCACTTTATCACGTTACCGCTAATGGTGGCACTTCCTCGGCTGGTTACAAAACTACCACTGACAAACTGCACGGTCGTCGCAATCGAATCAGTCACTTCTACTCCCGTAGCTTTTTTGTTCCGTTCGTTCCATACTTTGACAGTATAAGTCACCACGTCACCGATGCGCGCTATTTTTTTGTTAATCAACTTTTTCAGGGCTAGGTCTATGGTGTCAATACACGTCTGGGCATTAATCGTCGCTCCAACTCGGCTGGTACTAATCGCGGCAGGACAAGCGGGGTCAGTACTTCGTGCTTGTGCATAAAATACTTTGTTAACTGATACCGTACCGCTTGGTTTGTAGTTTAACCCTGTGAACAACACCGTACCTCCCGTTGGTTGGCTAAACCACTCCACTGTCGCTAAACCTACCACCGTCGCTTTTAACGTCGGGAACGTATCTCCAATACAGGCCGTAAAACTTGTTATTGCTAGCTTTGGTAAAGACGGATTGCAATTACAGTTAACCCCAGTAATCGTGGTATCGGTTTTACAAATGGCACTCAAACTATCCGTAATAAGCACATTCTGCCCAGTTGGAACTCCAGATACAGTGTAAGGGTTTGTACCGCTCAATGTTCCTTTACTAACTTTTATTACTCCTAATTTATTAGCTACCGTAAAAGTAAAACTGTACGTCTGAAGGTCGTTTGAGCAAAGTGGAGCGGTGTTAGTGATTGTTGACTTGATACATGGTTGTTGACAAGTAGGAACAATGACTTTCACCGTATCTTGACAACCATTTAATGAATACACAAAATCAAACGACTTTCCTTGGGCTGTTGCATTGGTAATGCTCACTAAGCCCGCGCTGCTTACAGTTGCCCCTGTTGGATTACTAGCGAGAGCCGTCCACGAGCCACCCGCTGGAGTCGCCGTCAGCTGAACGCTAGATGGTACACTACCGTTGGTACAGGTTAAGGTTTGATTTGCTCCTGCATTCGGTTTCGGATTGACCGTTACTACCACGTTGGCGGTATCTTTACAAGCCGACGCATTTTGAGCCACCAATACGTAGGTAGTGGTAGAAGTCGGTTTTACCGATGTTGGCGTCGTTACCTGCGTGCCACCCGCCGTGCCTATCGTCCATACGGAATTGAGATACGTGGCATAATTTGTAATTTTTGACGTCAAATCAATCGTTTCTCCCGCACAAATTGTGGCACTACCGTCTGCGATAGTGGGTTTGGGCAATACCGTCACTTGAACGGTGTCAGTACAAGTCTGCCCACCTTTCACCACAGCATAAATAAATTTATACGTACCCGAAGCGATCATCCCAGCCACTACCCCTGCATTCGTCACCGTTGCCACTGCTGGGTTTCCCGATTGGGGCACCCACGTACCTCCAGCGGGCGAAAAGCCTGTCAACGTTATTGTCGTTTTTGGGGCACAAATGCTCTGATCATCTCCCGCAAAAGGTTTTACACACCCATCACAAGGCTCAACGGTTACTGCTACCGTATCACGGCAACCTGCAACGACATAAATGAATTTATAACTACCAGCAACCGTCATACCAGTGACGACCCCCGCATTTGTTACCGAGGCCGTAGCAGGATTACCTGCTAGCGCCGCCCATGTACCACCCGACGGTGTAAACCCTGTTAAAGTTGTCGTTGTTTGTAGGGTACCTGCCACGGGGTCAGCACACGCCAATGATTTATCTTGGCCAGCATTGGGTTTAGCATTGACGGATACTTTCATTGTATCAGCACACCCATTGTCGGTATAAATGAAATTAAACACTCCCGATGCTGATAGAGAAAAAATAGCTGTAGCCAGTCCACCCGTAGTCGCGCTCAGTGTAGCTCCAGTCGGGTTATTTCCTTGTGCAGTCCATGTTCCTGTCGTTGGAGTAGTCCCCATTAGCGTCACGCTGTTGCCCGCACAAATTGTTTGGTCTTGGCCTGCATTGGGTTTTCTAACTACTAACTGCACAAAAGCTGTATCAGCACACGTAGCATCACCCGTTGTATTGATTACTACTGCATAGTACTTCGTTCCGAGGCTGGTCAAAGCCGCACCCGTTGGGGTGTAACTAGCGGATGTTTGCCCACTGATAGCTGTTCCGAGGCTACTCGTTGTATCAGCTAATGGGCCATACCATCTGTATTCCACACCACTGCTCGGTGTTGCAGTGAATGCACCAGCGGTATTACCAACACAGACTATTTGATTTTTGGGAGCAACTGAAGCAATGGGTTTGACACACGACACCGAATACGTCCCAACCAAGTCGCCTAAACCCGCCGCTTTCCCAAAGGTGCTAGGACGCGCATCTGCACTTAGGTAAATTCGCAAACGCGAACCATCCGCAATTGTAGCCCCAGTACTACCGCCAGTTACGCGGGTGCCTGTCGTATTGGTTTGCATCAAACCATCACTGGTTTTCATCCATATTACCCCTCCTTCATTGACAGTATAGGGGTCTTGCATGTTAGCAACTACTAGCTCAGTACCATTACAGTCTGAAATAATCATTCCCCCTTTAAACGTATCATCTTGCCATCCCGTCTCTGAAGGAATAGATTTCATGTCATTATAAAAATCTCCCACCCCTGGTTCTTTGACCCAACTAGCACCGCTTTTTATCGCTCTAATCATATCCCCTTGCGACTGAATGTTGTACAAAGCACTCGTCTCAGTAGCGGTGGTTGGGAAGGGTCGGTAGTTAAAAGAACCCATTCGGTGACCTGACCAGTCCAAGATACCAATCACGATGTTACCTGCCTTATCAAACTCAATGTCTGATACCAAAGGGACAGGATTTTGAATGTAAGCATAGGGGTTGTTGTCGGGGTAACTAGCGGCCATATCGGCATCCGAATAATAGTTCCAGCCCAAACCTGTACCAAAATTAGGGTTTCCTCGGTACGAAGTTACCTTTGAATCGTTGGTGGGGTCGGTTGGGTCAACAACGGCCATTGAGTCTACTTCATAGACGTTCACAAACGAGCTACCCGACAGTTTCATCACGTTGGCCTTCACATCTTTTTTCTTTCCATCTGTCTCTCCTGAACTTACAACCCCAACGTACAATTCACCGTTGTAATGCTTTATTCCAAATGGTCTTCTATCGGCCGCATGTGTATAGTTTGCTGGGGCATTAACAGGGTATCGATTCGTAACCGTTTTGGTTGCCATGTTGATTTCCAACACCTGGCGATTAGTCAGGTCCATCACATACATTTTCGTCCCATCGGCCGTAATTTCGATATCACCAAGCCCTTGTCTGCCTACTCTTGTATACGCCCAAGCATCACGACTAGGCTGACCGATAGCCCCTAAACCACGGTTGGCCGCTGTTTCAGAAGGGAACAGGGTCGCACCAGCCCCCAAATGGGTCGTGGAGTTTAAGTTCATCCAAAGCGTAGGCGTACCCGCACCCGCCGTTGTGGGCGTAGTCAAGTCGATTTCGTAGATAGCCCCTAAACCGTCGGGAGATAAGTCACAGTGGCGTTTGAGAAAAGCAGCAGCGTAAAGTTTTTTGGTGTAGGGATTGTAGGCAAGCCCCCAAACGGTTCCAACTTCAGAATAACTTGCCACCACTTGTTTGGTTGCCGAAGTCCCCCTTGCCGTAGCATGATTAAATAAGACAATGACGTCATCATTAGGGCTTTCTGAGCGAGCACCGTTGACGTAGCACGGAGTAACAAGGTTGAAATTAGCGGATGGAGGACAGGTTTGCGCTTGCCCCACAAGTGAAAACAAGAACAGGTAAAGCCCCCAAATAGTCTTTGACAGACTAGCATAATTTTGAAGAAGAATATAACAACGAGTAGGTAAAGTTTTTTGCATGGTGATAGTGATTAAGCCTAGCAAATAATACAGCTTAATAATATATCAATCACCGTGCGACAAACGATGTTAACAAATCTAAAGAGGATAAACAACTATCAAAAGTGGATAAACAACAGATATATTACGCACCTTTTGGCACAAAAATACTTACATCAAAGTACATGCCACATATGCTATTTTGTCAGAAAAATTGAACCAAAGTACAATCTATCCACTAAATAAAAATACAGGTTGAACGCATTAAGTTCCAAAGCACAAGTTAATCATTATCCATTCAAAATCAACAAACTACACATATACAAGTACACGAAAACTTTCACTCTACTACTTAAAATATCGCTTTACACTTTATTGCTCCAGAGGAATTGTATCTTAGTAAAAAGGATAACTCACACCTTCCAATGTGGGAGGTGTGGGTTATTTGCTACTAAAATTAGCCTCGCTGAGACACCTTTTTTCAGTGCGTTTAACCAGATAAGTGCTACAGCACAAGTTAACAAGTTAACCGTTATTTATTATCCGTTCAAAGTCAACGAATTCTATTAAAACAGATCCCCTAAAGCTTTTGCTCTGCTACTTAAAAACCCAAAAAACAGGAACGAAGTTACTATTACAGTACTATATATATGAACTTCCCCTCAGCACTTGCCTCTATTTGGGTACTTCTCGCATGATTGTTTTTTTCTGTACTACCTCGCTTTCAACCCCGTTTTGATTAAGAGCCCTAACGGTATACGTGTAAATTACTCCCTTACGCGCAGTACTATCTTCAAATTCAAAATTACCGCTTGGAACAGACCCCACTAATCGAAAGTTTAGCTCAGTAGGCAGTTTTCGGTAAATTTTATAATTGTTTATCGTCGTCGTTTCCATTGCAGGCCAACTTACTTTTATACCTCTTGAAAGATTTACGAGTTTTATGTCGCTTATTCCAAAAAGCTCATCGTTGGGTTTAACCATACTTATATTGACTTCGGGCGAAAAACTCGACGTATCGCCATTAGCCACAACTGTCCCAATCCGATACAGATATTCTACTCCCGCCTGGAAGGTCGTATCCGTAAAACTATTGGCACGAGTAAACGTTGACGTCAGGGTCGTGAACGTTTTATCTGTGGCTCTTTTTCGTTGTACAATATAGCCTACAATGTAGTCATCGTTGAGTTTTACATTTGTCCAATTTAACACCGCTTCTTCGTTTACAATGTCGTACCCAATGGTCGTTGGGGCTTGGACTACTTCCTTTTTAACAGGCACATAACTGGCATACGGAGCATAGGCACTTGTATCTTGTGTAACATTAACAGCCATTACCGAATAGTAATAGGTCATTCGGGGAGTTAGATAACTGGTGGTATCTAAATAGGTGCGTTCTTTCACCGCCGAACGAATCGGTACCATCGTCGAAGGGCTTGTGCCTCGGAAAATGTAAAAACTATGCGCTGCTTTTTCATCGGCGACTTCCCATTTGAGGCGCGCAAACTCACCTTCAGGCGTGGCTGTTAGGTTGAAAGGAGGCGTAGGGCGATTAAATTTCGCACAAGAAATAGCCACTTGAGCAGGTATATCTTGCTCAATATCCTGAAGTTCAATAAAGAGGGGGCGAACATAGTACGTAAACAATGTACCCGCAGGGTAGACATCGTCATCCACAAAATTTGTAGCTGTAGTAGGCAGTATCTGAATCACTTTTTTGGGCATCTCGGCCGAGCTTTTAGCGATTTCGATACCTGTGTAATAAGGTTTTTCACTCAGTTTTTTCCAGTTTAGGACGATCGCATTGGTCGTATCTTTGGCACTTACAGCATAAATTAACTCAACGTTTCCACTGTGCGCAATCACCCCACGAGCAATTTTTGAGGTATCTCCTGTGTTGTACACAAAATCTTCTGGGATGAGTACGGTTTCTACAATATCATCCTGCTTCCCTTGTACACGAGCGGTGAGGATAGTATTCCCCATTGAATCGGTTGCTGTAGTTCTTTTTTCTAAAAAACGCCAACGTACCTCATCATTGTAGCGATAATAGACATTAAACGAAGTAGTAAAAGCCGATACGGGGACAATCGAAAGCGCAGTCTGATGTTCGATGTAAATATTTTTGGCTTTTCTATACGTTTCTTCACTGAGGGTTCTGACAGTAGTGTTGCCCCCTGCTAGACCTTCGATTTGCCGTATAGCCGTTTCTTGCGCTTGTTGAATCGAACTCTGAGAAGCCATCGTTACTTTCCACTGAAAAATCAACGACGAATCGGATGCTGTTTTTTTCAATAGCTCGGGCTTAATCTGACTCAAAAGGAAGTTTTTGGCGGTATGAAAAATACGCTTCTCGCCTACTAGTTTTTCTCCGTTGTTGGTTTGCTCAAAAACACTGTATTCATACATTTCGTTTTTGGCCACATTGGCATCTAAATACGCAAAACCAAGCGCCTGAAGAAATTCAATTTTAATCTCTCCCAAAAGTGCCATTTCCTTGTAGGCAGGTTGGCTGTTGAGATAGGCCATGGTTTGTTCGTTGGACGTAAATTTGTTCATTTTTTCAAACTCTTGTACCTCCTTAATGCCCAACGTTGCCTGAAACTGTTCAAAGCTTTTTACTAATTGCATCTGCCCAATTGTCTTTGCTTTGTCATCGGTCAGTTTACGGCGCCTCACTACGTACTTCGACTCCCCTAGTGTCTTTTTCTCCAAATACGAATATCCAAGCCGTACATACACCCCCTTAGGCGAGGTATATAGTTCGACGGTAGAGGCTTCTTGCGCCCACGACGATGCTCCCATCAGTACGGACAAAAAAAGTATATAAATAAAATGTTTCATGTGTATGAGATAATCAATTTTTGTTGAATTAAGGGAGCCACCTATTGTAACAAAAGGTAGCCCCCTCTCCACTTACCTTCCTGCGGTTTGGGTTGCCCAAATAGGGTCAACTCCTCGATAGAGTTTAATATTACCTGGCGTTGTACTTTCTAACCGTTTGTACATAATTACATTACCGTCGTTTTGAACCAACAATACGGTCGAACTTCCCCCGCCTTTTCCGTTTGTTGCTGAGCTCCAAGTAGCTCTTCCACCTTTAAGATAAGCTACAAGGTTCCCATCCTTTTGCATTTTAAAAGCATCAACATCGCGCCCATTGGTACCCGTTGCCCAAAGCGCATTTCCTTGACTTTTACCGTCTTTTTGCCCTTTGTAGTCTTTGTACAACACCACATTACCATCCTTTTGAAGAAGAAGGGTATATTGTCCATTTTGCGAGCTACGGGTTTCTCCCACTCGTAGCATCTCTTCTGCTCGTAGAATAGAAGTGCTGGCAATCTCAGCCTCCGCAAAAACGTAGCTTGTACCCGTTGCCCAAAGTGCATTTTGGCCTTCATAAAGCACTAAGTTACCGTCATTTTGCAGTACTAGCGCACGGTCATTTCTTTCCGAGCGACTTGTGTTAGACTCCCAAACACTACTGGCCGATTTGTCGTAGGCAACCAAGTTACCATTGCTTAATAACTTGAGTTGGTCAATGTTTTTACCGTACGTTCCCGACGACCAAATAGGCATATCGTTTTTGTATATCACCATGTTACCGTCGGTTTGAACCGTGAATTTATACGTTTTATTTTCGGACGTAATCGACTCTCCTGCTTTGATTCCATTTCCAACCGTTATCGCCCCTGACAACTGCTGGTTATTGGCCGCTAGGGTGGTATTTTTAGGAGGTGTAGGCGCGGTTCCGCCCGTTTGGAAACGCCAGCCTTGGACTTCTTTTGGTCCTTTTTCTTGGTATAACACCCCAATTTGCCCCTCTAAACACAGTTTTAAGAAGGTAGGTATAGTTCCACATGGATAAGAAATATCTCCTAAAAAGGTTTCTTTTTTACACCATTTAATGCCCGTAATGCTGAAATCGTTGCACGATTTACCTTCGTAGGCTCCTGCCCCAATTTCCAATTTAGCTGCTGCGAGCGCCTGAAAATTCCAGCCGACTTCATTGTTTCGTCCTCCGCCAAGTAGTAAGTCCAGATTGAGCTTTCCAAACAATGGGAAGCCAAGCACTTTGGCATTTGCCTCAGCTTCCAATTTGACAGCCGCGGCGATGGCAAAATTTCCGTTTGAGAAGTTGACTCCCGCGCTAAGTTTACCTTTCAGAAGCGCTTCTGCACTGTATGAAATCAGCTTCACCCCAAAAGCACTCGCCCCTCCGTTCTTTTTCACCTCGTACGACAAATCAATTCCCAAATAAAGGGCTGAAATCGTTCGGTTGTCGTTCTGGTAGTACATTGCTGGCAACACCGATGTGTAGGCGCCTAGCTCTTTGGGCGTTGCGCCGTCTTGGGTATCGCACGAAATCCCTAAGATAAACAAGCCATTGGCATTCATCCCAAATAGTTCTGCTCGCACCTTTGCCCCGATAAATAAACCCGTTGATTTTCCTGCAAACGCCAAGGCATCTACTTTCACCATTTTATCGACAAACTGCATTTCGCAATCCATTTTGGCGACAACCAGTGTACGGCAGAAGTCTAAATCGACACTGACGTTGCAGACTTTCTTATCCATCGGCGACAGCGGGTCTGCCACACCCGACCATAGTTCCATAAATCCTTTGAGGACAGGCGCACTTCCACAGGTTTTCCCTTCAAATTCAAGGGATATTTTGATTTTTTTGTACGAAACTACTTTTTCGGCTACCCCTGTGCTGTAAGCATCACCTAAGAAAAATATGGCAAATTTTTGATCCGCCGTATTTCGTTCAAAGCCACCTCCCATGGCAGTCCAGGTAATCGGGCCCATCGGAAAGCCCTTAGGCCCCATAGATACTTTAAATGCTCCACCAAACTCTTCACCTTTGGCCTTGCCAAAATCGTCGTAAAGTTTATAGTATTTGAGGGCAATGGCCGTTTTGATTTTTGCTCCCTCAAATTCGCCTTCTCCCTCAAAACCAATCTTTTTACCCGACGTACTCAGTTTCATTTTAGCCATTGCCCTAAACGACGTAGCGTCAATTTTGAGCATTATCTCGTTCATTGTAAAAACATGGCCTTTACCATCGAAATCGGCAATGTAAAACGAGGCATCCGAATCCACGTTGATAGATTTGGTTTCCACCTCTATACCTCCCGCAAAACCCAACGCCCAACCTACAATATCTGGATTGGCAACGGCTACTTTATCTTCGATCGCTTTTACATTGAAGCCTTCGGTAGTAGCCCCTTCTTTGCTTCGTTGATTTTCCTCGCTGGTAGCGCCAATCCGTTTACCATCATTGTCGATGTACGTATTGGCATTGTTAAATTTGGCCGTAGAATTCAGCTTGGCCACTTCATCTTCGCTTAACTTGAGTAAATCATCAATTTCTTTTTTCTTGATTTTCTCCCCTCTTGCGTAGATAATTCGGCGTACTTTGACCGCCAAAGGCCCTATCTTTAGAGCATCTTGACTAAGTGACGCCGAAATCATAAATTTACCCGTAGTCGACCACTTAAAAAGCTGTACCTCAATCGGGAACAACCGTTCTTTCCACGTTGGCCCCTCTTTGTCTTTGGTCGCTACGTCTTGGCGTTGTTTACCACTTTCAACCGCCGTCCGAGCCGCTTCGTCTTTTTTATCAGCTACCGCTTTATCAGCAGCCGCTTTTTTATCCGTTTCCTCTTGTACTTTCTTTTTGTTTTCAGCAACTGTCTTTTCAAACTCTGCCTCCTTCGCATTTTTGGCATCGTCCCATTTCGACCACCGCGCATCGAGAGCAGTACGGCGCGCCTTTGTTTCAGTTTCTGATTTTACTTGGGCATCTTCTTCTTCTTTCGTTGCTCCTTTGCCCTTGCGAGTAAGAGCAATTCGCTTCAATCGAACATTTTCTTCCTGTTTATACAACGCATCTTCTTCTACTTGAAGCGCTTCTCTCTGTTTGGTTATATCCGTCAAAAACTTCGCTTTTTCATCGGCAAGCGCTTGGTCTTCTTTCAAGCGGGCCTCTCGCTTGGCTTTCAGCTCTGCTTGTTCGGCATCATTCGCCTTGTTTTGCGCACCCATGCGATTGTTAGCAATGTCAGCATCGGAAAGCCGTTTGCCAAACTTATCGGTCGTATCGGTAGCCGACGAAGTAAGCTCCGATTCATCCCATTCAATCCGCAACGAACCTTCTACTTCGTAGCTTTTATCATCGGGATTCCCTTTGATAGAGATACTTTTACTTCCAACCGTCTTAAAACGCAGTTTGCTAAACCTAAATCCTTCTTTAGGGGTACTCAAATCGACGTTGGGGTACACCTGTTTATCGATGACCGATAACCCAAACGAATTGATATTGATGTAGTTATTTTTGTCAGTATTGAACGTTCCACCTGCCCCGAAGCCTCTGAAACTGTGGTAAATCTGAATCGTATTAATAAAACACATCCAAGAAGAAGCCACCCCAAAAGCGATAATTTCTTTCTTATCGGGATTCGATTTCCCAATTGAAATGGTTTTCATTTCAAACTTTCGGTCTATTTCTAACTTCTCAATTGTTGGTGGCTTGTTTTTATCCACCAAAAACTGCCACAACTGTGGGAAGAAGAACACCCCTTTCATCGACACGCCCGATTTTTTTAGCACTGCCGTAGTTGGGTCAATGCCAATTTTAGGCATCGTAAACGGAATCCCTCTGCCAATAATCGGCAACGGACCAAGTCCGAAACTGATATAATCTTTATAGGGGTCTTCTTTGCCCGTTGTATCTTTTTTGGCAAACAGTTTTTTGGTCTCTCCCTTGGTAGCCGCCTGCGGAAACTCAATCAAAAACTCTTTATTATCAGCCAGTTCGTCCAAGTTTAGCGGAGCAAACGCCAACATCAGTGGTTCTTTTTCGGGGATAGCTTTTACCTCTTCCTGCGGTTTATTTTTGGCAATCTCTGCCTTATCAGCTTTGTATTTTTCTTCGCGCGTAGCCGCCTCTTTGTCACTTATTTTGTCGTTTGCTTTGCCAAATTTTTTCTCTTTTTCGGGCTCTTTGAGCTTCAACTCCATTTTTCCGAAATCTACCCCCATCATTTTTTTCTGGGTAAACACCATCACCGAGCCCCCGATTTTTCCTTCCGAAGAGGCCGTTCTACCTTTTGTATCTAAGTGTACCAATCGGATGTATGGCTCTCCGATTGGGTTTCCCTCCAAAGTAATAGGTGCGTATTTAAAGAGAAGAATTTCAGCTTCCGTTTCAACAAAGTTGATACTGCTCGCCATCGTAATGGCGTTTGTTTTGTTGGTATCTTGCTTTACAATAATGTCTTTGAAGGTCAGGCTAGTCGTTTTCCCCGCATCAAACATATTCGTGTTTTTAGGGTTAGGAGCTAGTTTACCCGTATTTAATTGCAGAGTACCTGATATTTTGAAGGTCGTAGCCGATTGTTTCACTGCCCGATCCACTTTAATATCAAAACCCATCAGGGTCTTAAACTCAGGCACTTTTTCTGTCCTGATTAAGTACGTGTCTTTTCTCTTTTTAGTAGGTGCATCATGTTGCTGAGCAATGGCGGGTTTGATAGCGTACTTACTCGAAGCATATCGACTGCGCGATACTTCAAGTTCAAACTCCTCTCCTTTCGGGACTAATACCCTAAATAAGCCTTCTTTATTGGTTTTACCTTTACTACCACTTACTGATACTTCTACACTGTCAAGCGGTGTAAACGGGTCGCCAGGGCGGCGCACACTTTTATCGTCATCGGCATGAACTCCTTTTATAAAAGTCGTACTGTCGTACACCGTACCGTAAAAATAAACGGCAGGTTTTAGCCTTACTTTTAAGACAACCGTATCTTTTCGGTTGAGCTTTTTGGGAAGAGGCAATTCTACCTCTTCTTCCAAAAACTCAGGCGTGTAGGTAGTGTCGGTTCCCGCTACTTTTTTATTGGCGACTTTTACCACTAACTTCGACTCAAAGGTCTTATTGACATACCCTCCAGTCCAAATTTCTTTGTCATTTTCTTTCTTGATAAATGTAGCCTTCGAGACATTGGTTTCTTTCCCTTCTACCTCCAACAGCGCACTCGTCACGGTCGATGAATCACGCATATCGCGTAACCCACTTCCTCGAATGTTGTTGGTATACACCAAAAGGCGATAGGTCGTTTCGTTGTCGAGTACAAGTGAATCGTAATTGACAAATTTGTTACTCAACTTATTGGGTGAATTTCCAAAGTTATTGGCATAGTAATCTTCCTTTACTTTCTCTGTACGGTTGATTTTACTCCCATCGAAAAGCGCCCCAATTAACTCCTTTTCCGTATTTCCCTTCAGTGCCACTCGTTTAAAGACGCTGGCCTTAACCGACTTATCTCGGTAGCCGTCAAAAGAAATTTGAAAAGCGCCCTTTACTTCATCCCCTACCGAGGCAAAGCTAAAATATCCTTCTTGGTCTGCTTTTCTATTTTGATTATCCCACTTCACAATCGCTCCCGAAATCCCGCTTCCGCTTCGATCAATAACCCGACCTTCCACGTAAAAGCTTACGCCCTTCAAAAGTAGATTTTTGGTCTCTTCTTTTCCTTGGTAGGTTATTTCTTCCGTCGAGGTATTGTTCGTATTAAAAGGGTCAACGGCCTCTATTTTAAGCACCGTACCCTTAGCAAGCGTATTAGGCAAGTCAAATTCAAAATAGCCATCTTTATCCGTTTTTACTGGTTTTTGGGCCAAACTTGTGCTCGAACTCGAAAGATTTACACTGGCATTTTTGACGCGCTCATTGGTTGTCCCTTTTCGTTCGACATAACCGCTGATGGTAATGGCAGGTGGAACGAAATTGAAATAATCAATCACATGAGCGTAGTTATTTTCCTGAAAGCTTTCAATGTCGTTGATCGGAAAAATAACGTGCTTACGGTCTTTAAGTTTAATCCGTAACACAAACTTATCGTTGAATGGCTTATTATAAAACAACTGCGAGGCCGTTGTTGTCTTGGTGAAATCCGCCACTTTTACGTACGTATCATTATTGTAAGAAACCGTGCTTTGGGGTGCAGGATTACTTCCTTCATTTTTCAAAAATGAAAACTTATCAATCACTGATTTTAGGCGATACAAACCGATTTCTTCTACGAGTTCGTCTATATTTTGCCCCGTGATCAGGTTCTTTTTATCAATAACAATCTTAGGTTCAAAACGAATAGAGTTAGCAAAAAGAGTCATCCCTCCCAACTCTTTGGTCCCTGTATCAGTAGCTCTTACGTCAATTTTGGTCAACGTAGGCGCAAAAACGGTTCCTTGGTATTCGGCTAAAACATACAAAAACTTCGTTTCGTTGAGCAACTTTACATTTTTACCTTTGAAGGTATAGTCACCGTTCGCATCTGAATATACGCTTTCAATTCGCTTTGGATTTTTGGATTTGTAGGTATCCATAGTCAACTCCTCATCGGCTCCTAACAAGACTACGATGGCGTTTTCTAAACCAAAACGCTGCGAACTCGCTTCCTTGCTACCCAAACTTGCGTGTTTGAGTTCCCGTTTTGGAAGGTCTTTAAACATATTTTCGCCAATTACCTTTCCAACAACGCTCAAGTTTTCTTCCCCTTTGAAATACGTCCACTGTATTTTCCCCTTCAAAACAAGTTCTTCTTGCTTTGGTGGTGCGGGTGCCAGCTTTAGTTCTACCACCGACGACGTAGCTTTTTGTCCATCGGGGCCAATACCTGTTACGCGTACTTCATAATTCTTAGAAGGGTCTAAATTATTGAAGGTAAAGTTATTGTACAGTCCAGTACCTTGGGTAGGCACTTCCTTTTTAGACCATTCCGCATTTTTAGCGTCCTTTTCACGGGCTTCTACTTCAAACGACTTATGATTGGGTTCACCTCTCCAGTTTAGGGTTGCATCTTTGTTGTTGTCGGCCCAAGCCACTTTGAGGTTGGTGGGAGGCAAAATTGTTTCTCCATAACGCAAGTAGTGAATTTCGGAAAACCCATTATTTCTGAAAATACCAACATCTTCATTGCCTCGCTTTGCCAATGCTCGAACCCGATAGGCGTAAATTCGTCCCGCTACCAACGGGGGTAAGGTTGCATTATAGTTGAGGGTCGTGCTTTGCGTACGTACTTTATAAAAAGTGGGTTGCGACAAAAAGATGCTTTGCAGCATCCCTACGTTTCCATCCCGACTGATGATTTCGGTCATTTCAAACTCGTACTCAACGTTGCTAATGTTGTTGTGCCTTGGCAACCACTGAAAAATCAAATTTTGAGGCATAGTCGGCTTCACCAATTCCTCATTTTTAGGCTGCGCCCAAACGGGAGGTTCATTGACGGTAATCCAAACGGGAGTTGACCACTGAATCCCCGATATAGGTCGGTCGGTGGCAAAATCGACAATTTCCACCCCAAACCGAAAAGTACCTTCGTTGAACGGTTGGCGGTATTGCTCGGGGGTTACTTTGAGGTTATACTGTTTGAAATAATTAGCTACTTGTACCGAGGGCAAATCATACACTTGCCCAAAATTCAACACGAGCGATGGCTCATCAAGTACCTTATCGATGCTTTCAATTCGAAACCCTTGTCCTTCAATGTAAATACGAATTCGAAACGGCCGCGAAGCAATAGTACGGTCGTTTTGCCGAATTTGAATCGACAAATTGGTTTGGGACGGATTACTAAAATCAGCCAAATAAATGGGATAAGGGGGACGTTGCGTAAACTTAGCAACGACAGGAAAGTACTGCTCTTGTGCCATGCCCCCCAGGCTAAATAAGAGTAGGGTAAAGAAGGGGAGCGTTTTTCTCAAAACATTGGTAAAATTTATCATATCGCAAAAGCGTCTATTTTTTTAAAATGAATACGAGTACCCAATGTTTCCATTTAGGAAGTTGTTGGCAAAACTCTTAACAAAGCTTGTATTAAAACTGAAGTTATGGCCTTTGCCCACGCTGTAGTTGGCCACACAACTGGCATTCAGCGCTAGTGTACTGGAAGACTGTGCGGGGTCTACCAATTGACTACTCGTGCTAAAAGCCCCAAGGTTCAGGTTGGTTGATAATTGTTTGAGGAAGGTTTTTTGTATCCCAAGCGTCGGCCCCACGCCTTGCACAAGCCCCTCTAAAAGGCTATTCCTGAAATAGCTCATTCCGAGGTTAATGCTCATTTGCTTTTGAAGGAAAGCCACCGCATAGTTGGCATTTGCATTTAAAATATTGGTTTTAGAGGAAGGATCAAGTTGGTTATCCACTTTATTTTTAGAGACTAAATACGTCGCATTTAGGTTGATGCTATTTTGTTTTTCTTCCGTTTTAGTAAGTGTTTTGTTCAAATTGTATCCGTAGGTCTGAGAAATAAGGGCAAAATTGAGGGTGTCAATGGGCACACCAGGCACCCGAGTGAGTCGTGAGTAGGTATCGTTCAAAAACTTATAGGATTGAAAGTTTGAAAAATTTAACCCCATCGAAAAATCGTCTTTGATGTTCCAATTGGCGGTGAGTGAACCAATAATCCGACTTTGTTGACTCGCTTTTGTACGTTTTATATCGTCCTTTTGAAAACCCACATTCGTACTGACATTCAACTTGTTATCCAAAAGCGGTTGAACAAAGTTGAAGGTATAGTTCTCCATATCGTTTACAAAATAGTACCCTCCCAACGTGGTGTAATTAGGGTCAATACGTTCGTAGCCAACGCCAATGATGGTATTGGTTTTTGCGATGTGATAATTCAAACTAGACTTAAACGCATTGTACGACTCAGAAGTGGCATTCCCTTTCATAAAAATGCCCGCCAGTGAGCGAAGTTTTACGGGAGAATAGTTGGTAGATTGGTCTTTAGTGAGAACACTATTGGTGTATTCAACATTGAGTTGTAGCGCGTGAAAAAGCGTAGTACCCAGCGTCAATCCCACCACCATATTGTCTTTGGCGTTGATAACGTTGTCTTTAAAAAAACGTTTATCGACAGGCAGTGAACCCACATCATCCGAAGCCTTAAACATGGTCAAGCCAAGAGTATACGTTCCTGGATTATACTGCACTTGGTACCCATAACCCATTCGGCGATACGTGGGTCCTGCCACTAGCGTGTCTTCAAATTGCCCTTTTATGAGGCGCCCTGCCATGGCTTTGATGTGCCAGTTTTTAGGTTTTAGCTCCACTCCTCCGCCTACATACTGGTGGCCGTTGAGCGAATAAGGCGAGAAAGTCATGTAGTTAGTCCCTGCATAGGCTGTCGCCCACTTATAAGTAGGAGCCACGCTAAACTGGTTGAAGTTGTACCCTTGTGAAAAACTAATTTTACGGCTCGAATAGTTGAGTATTAGGGGCATGTTTATTACTCCCAAAATTGAAAAATTGAGGTTTCCAGCGAGGTAGACGTCAAAAGGCGAACTCGAATTGGGCAAGCCTGCATTAAAAACACCATTGGCATTGAGACCACCAGAAACCGTTAGGGGTTTGGCTTTGTTGACCGCTTCAATATCAAAGCTTTGCGAAAAACTGTCGAACATCGTAGTAATTAGTAACCCAAAAACTACCGTGTATCTTACAGGTATACGTAAAATTTTCATAAGATTTAAAAGTCGTTTTTGAATTAACTATTTGACTATCAACACTTTTTTAGACACCATTTTACTTCCTTTGACTGCTGTCACAATGAACATTGACTCCGTTGTAGACGACGGAATGACCACCTCAATAATTTTTTGAGAGCCATCCGTAATTACCTTCTCGACGACTGGTAGTGACCCATTGATTGGCGTCACAAAAAGTAAAAATGGCTCTTCCGATTCGTTGCTCATTTTCATTTTTATTCGTCCGTTGGCAGCAGGGTTACCCAGAATGATAAAGTCAAACTCCGGTACTGCTCCTAGCGCTGGGAGAAAGCCCCCGTTATCAATTGATTCAACTACTTCAACCGACTTCACTTTAGGGTATACGCAGTCATTGACAGTCACCAGTTCTCGGATACTGAATACCCCCGTTCTGGTGAATCTGAACTTAGTTTTCTGACTATCTTGTGAAACCAATACCACACTTGAAGGATACACCCACTGGATTTGGGTTGGAGTTGGCGAGCTAAAGTCAACGGCAATCACGTCTTTGTTGACAGGTACCGTGCTAGCAATCGTAAACAATGGCGTCACATTTTTGTTAGGTACAACACTAATGGTCTGAGTTCCACCACACATATTGGCGTCAAGTACCGTTATTTTGTAAACGCCTACTGTATCCCCCTGAATTATCGCTCCTGATTTCGTACGTCCGTTGGGCAGGGTCCAAGTAAAACTATTTCCCCAGCTTACTGTGCTTGCCGATAATTCAAACGGTTTGGATGGACAAACTTCTTGTTCTGTACCTAAGCCTAGTGCTCTCGGAGCAGGAACAATCAATTCGACGGTCGATGATTTTATGATACAACCTTTTGCGTCTCTGATTTCAGCAGTAGTAGTAGTTTGGCCACATACCGTAAGAATTTCTGACGTACGATCCAGTAAATTGCCCCAGCTGTATTGATAAGGGGCTGTTCCCCCTGTCACTACCGCTTTCAGTCTACCATCACAACGTCCAAAACAAGTGGGTTGCTGGTAAGTAACACTCACTTTAAAGCTAGTACTGCTATCAGCCACCGTAGCCGTAGCCGTTGTGACACAGCCCGACTTATCTGTAATCGTTGCCGTATGTACCCCAGAAGTTAGCCCTTTTACAGCGGCGGTAGTGGCGGCCGTTTTATCCCATTTGATTGAATACGGAATTCTACCCCCTTCTATGGCCAAGGTCACTTCTCCAAGTGGAGTTGTTTGACAATAATTAGGCACTGTTTTAATCACCGACGATTTCAGTAGTGCGGGCTCTATCAGAATGTATTTTTGGGTTAGTGAAATGGCATTACTATCCACTATAAGTAACTCGTATTCGCCTGGAGCGAGTCCGCTAACTAGCGTTGTATTTTTAGCAATTTCGGTTCCGCCACCGTTGGCATTCAATTTTCTCCAAACAGTAGTATACGGCTGATTTGTCGAGATTTTCACTCCACCCGAAATCGTCGCTTCTATTTTTCCGTCAGTTTTACTAAAACAACTAACAGAGTCTACTTTTCCTGCCACGGTAATGGCAGCGGGTGCGATGATGGCCGCCACTGTATTTTTCTCGCAACCATTTTTATCTACTACTCGAAGGCGATACTCACCGCCATCCACGGGTCCAATTTGGGTAGTATTGGCATCCGACGTACTTGGTATAAAAATTCCTTGAGACGTTGACCAGTAAATTGTATTGTAGGGAGCTGTTCCTCCCGAAATCCCAACCAAAATTGTACCGTCCTTGGTAGTCGCTCCTCTGGGATTTTTTGTAGAAATTGTCTTTAACACCAGCTCTTCTGGCTCACGAATCGTTACGGACGTCGTCGGGATTACTTCACAGTTTTTAGCGTCTAACACTCTCACTGAGTACGTGCCTTTGGTAAGCGTATTGAAGATATGTGAATCTCCACTGCTGAAATTAGTTGCTGGGTTTGAATTTAAAATATACTTAAAGCCAGCATAATCGCTGGTTGCCTTTAACACAACTCGCCCATTTGCCGCCCCAAAACATGTTATATCTGTACTTTCAACCGTACCCGTTGGCTTAGAAGGTTGAGTCAGGGTTTCCGTAAATGTTTTTTTACAGCCTAATCGGTCAGTGAGTGTAAAACTGTAAGTAGCAGTAGGCAAGCTCGTGAGTCGAAAATCGAAACTTGTTGGCGATTGCCACGAAATGGCATAAGGCCCCCCTGCCGAACCCGAAGGAACGATTTCTATGCTTCCATCTTTTCCTTCAAAACAGGTGATATTTTGTTTTGCCGCCGTATACCCAACCGAACTAAGCTGAACTGGCTGAATAGCATTGCTAGAAACTACGGATAGACACCCATTTGACTCACACTTTGCTGTAAAAGTTGAAGTGCGATTGGTGGTAAAAGTAAACCCAGTGGCTATGGGTAATCCGTCATTGAACCACTGTACTTTATCATTAGGAAGACACCCGACAGCTGTAAGCACCGACTGTTCTCCTTCGCACATACCGTTTGGTTTATTAGTGGAAATAGTGGGGACTAAAGGGGTATTGATGGTTAGGGTAGCTTCTGAACTAGACACGTCCCCACATATTCCAAGCACTTCTACTCTATATTTATCAAAGTTGTTTAAGGCTGAAGTTGTAAACCCATACGTTGCTGACGTTGCGCCCGCTATTAAGTTCCCGTTGCGATACCAACGATAACCTGTAATCGTCCCTGAGGCCTGTACCGTAAAAATGACGTCGGAACTGTTACAAATCGTCTGCGACTGAGGTTGGGTAGTTATACTTACTGGCGTATTTAGATTGAGAACAGCATTTGCACTCACTACCGTCTCAGAAGTACACGTCCCAGCTCCTTTGATAACTACACTGTACAGCCCCGCATCTGCGGCGGTCAAGGTTGGAATAAAATAACCTGATCCCGTCGCACCTGCGATATTCACTCCGTTTTTCTGCCATTGGTACGTACCTACATTGGTCGCTACTACCGAAAACGAATGCCCCTCGCCGATACATTTGGTCGCATTCGCGGGCGAAGTCGTAATCACTGGCTTGAGGTTGACGGTCAAGGTTGCTTCGCTGCTTTGAACGTTGCCGCATGGGTCCAAAATCATTACCTTGTATTTGTCACCATTGTTAGAACTAAATGCTAATACATTGTAGCTCGACGACGTAGCTCCTGCTAACACGACATCATTTCGGTACCACTGATAACTCGATACTGTGCCCGTACTCGCTACGGTGAATGTAACCGATGAACCCTCACAAACCGTCGTCGAGGCTGGTTGGGCTGTGATTGTAATGGGCGTATTTAGGTTGAGAACAGCATTTGCACTCACTACCGTCTCAGAAGTACACGTCCCAGCTCCTTTGATAACTACGCTGTACAGCCCTGCATCTGCGGCGGTTAAAGTCGGAAGGAGATAACTTAATCCCGTCGCACCTGCGATGTTCACTCCGTTTTTCTGCCATTGGTACGTACCTACATTGGTCGCTACTACCGAAAACGAATGCCCCTCGCCGATACATTTGGTCGCATTCGCGGGCGAGGTCGTAATCACTGGCTTGAGGTTGACGGTCAAGGTTGCTTCGCTACTCTGAACGTTGCCGCATGGACCCAAAATCATTACCTTGTATTTATCACCATTGTTAGAGCTAAATGCTAATACATTGTAGCTCGACGACGTAGCTCCTGCCAACACAACATCATTTCGGTACCACTGATAACTCGATACTGTGCCCGTACTCGCAACGGTGAATGTAACCGATGAACCCTCGCAAACAGTCGTCGAGGCTGGTTGAGTTGTGATTGTAATAGGCTGATTGACCTTTACCTCAGCATTAGCACTCGCCAAGGACTGGGTAGCACATCCTCCTTGTCCTTTTATTACCACCCGATACAAACCAGCATCATTCAATGATACATTTGACAATGAGTAAGTCGAGCCCGTAGCACCTGTTATGTCAACGTTATTTTTTTGCCATTGATACCCTGCTGTGTTCGTCGCTGTTACCGACAGAAGGTGGCTTTCACCTTCGCACTTGGTCGCTCCCACGGGCTGCAAGGTGATCACAGGCTTACTCGATACCGTAAGAGCAATTGGGCCGTACGAATCATTACCACACGTTCCAAAAGCCTCTACCGTATATGAACCTGCACTACTCGTTTGGACATTAGACAACACTAGGTTTGCACCTACAGCCCCTGTGATATTTACCCCGTTCTTTTTCCATTGATACCCTGTAGCATTATCTGCCGTCACGGATAGCGTAACACTTTCGCCTTCACACGACCCTTCTACCAACGATGAACCACTCGTTATTTTGGCAAATGTATTTACCACCAATACAGCCACATTACTGGTAACACCTTCAGATGCACATTCTCCACTCCCGTTCACCATTACTGTATACGAACCTGGATTACACGTTGCACACAAATTGGTAATCGTTAACGAAGAACTCGTTGCTCCCGATAGAGTGCTTCCTCCTCCTCCATTGCCATCGGCCAAAGCTCCCCCGTTCTGAAACCATTGATAGCTTCCTGCATTTGTTGCACTAACGCTCAAGGTCACCGTTTCGCCTTCGCACTTGGTCGCTCCTACGGGCTGTAAAGTGATCACAGGCTTACTCGATACCGTAAGGACAATTGGACCGTACGAGCCATTACCACACGTTCCAAAAGCCTCTACCGTATATGAACCTGCACTACTCGTTTGGACATTTGGTAACTCTAGACTTGCACCTACTGCTCCCGTGATATTTACCCCGTTCTTTTTCCATTGATACCCCGTAGCATTATCTGCCGTCACGGATAGCGTAACACTCTCGCCTTCACATGCCCCTTCTACTAACGATGAACCACTCGTTATTTTGGCAGAAGTATTTACTACCAATACAGCCACATTACTGGTAACACCTTCAGATGCACATTCTCCACTTCCGTTCACCATTACCGTATACGAACCTGGATTACACGTTGCACACAAATTGGTAATCGTTAACGAAGAACTCGTTGCTCCCGATAGAGTGCTTCCTCTTCCTCCATTGCCATCGGCCAAAGCTCCCCCGTTCTGAAACCATTGATAACTTCCTGCATTTGTTGCACTCACTTTCAAGGTCACCGTTTCGCCTTCGCACTTGGTCGCTCCCACGGGCTGTAAGGTGATAACAGGCTTACTCGATACCGTAAGGACAATTGGACCGTACGAATCATTACCACACGTTCCAAAAGCCTCTACCGTATATGAACCTGCACTACTCGTTTGGACATTAGACAACACTAGGTTTGCACCTACAGCCCCTTTGATATTTACCCCGTTCTTTTTCCATTGATACCCTGTAGCATTATCTGCCGTCACGGATAGCGTAACACTCTCGCCTTCACATGCCCCTTCTACCAACGATGAACCACTCGTTATTTTGGCGGGTGAATTGACTGTTAGTACAGCAACGTTACTCATTTCGGGAGCACCACATGAACAATCCACTTCCACCTCGTACCCATCGCCATTATTTGAAGAAGTAGTAGGAGGCGTAGTATAACTACTTCCAGTAGCACCCGCAATCGGTGAGCCATTTTTAAACCACTGATAACCCGCGATTGTCCCAGTAGCTACCACCGAAAAAGTAGCTGTTGCTCCAGCACAAACCGTTTTATTTGATGGTTCTGTCTTAATACTTACTTGTGCATTGATGTTATAGGTCAAGAACAAACTCAACGTAAGCCACATCAGCCCCAAAAGGTAAGTCTTACCACTAATACACTTGTTTGTAGATTTTTCCATATTCGTACCTTCCAATTGAAATGTTGGCGGTCAAAAATTGTCACTCAAACCCGTTATTCAGCATGCATACCAATAGAAGTGGAATAGCTTACCTGAATAAATAAGATTAGTATACAATATTGCGCGCACAAATAAGCGTTCAATTGGCGGCAGAAGCAATAGTAGTTGGTATAGTATACCGTAAGCAGTAGAATTTGTTACGCGAATGGAACTTAATATGCTATTTAGCTGCCCAATAGAAGAATAAATACCCAAACAGTCTTAATTATTTGTACTTAGCAGAAAATAGGAATACATATTTACATTTTCATGTATACCACATTATTTCTTAATCAATCTCATTCATATACTTTTCAATGAAGAGTTGTTTATTATTACGGCTGATCGCAACCCTCTGATTGGCTATTTCAACGTAGGATTCTTTTACGTTTATTCGCTTAATTGCCTTCGTATTAATGAGCGTATTACGATTTACTCGCTCAAAATGCCCCCCCTTTAATTCTTCTTCATACGTTTTTAGGGGAGTATAAGTAGTATATTTTATCCCATTGGCATAAATAGTCGTAGCATGGTCATTGGTTTCAATAATACTAATTTCGTCGGCCAGTACTTTATAGGCGTAGTTCCCTTGTTTAACCGACAAATACAGCTCAGAAGTGACTATAGAAGACTTTTTAGAGAAAAGGAAAGACTCAATATTAGTTTTAAAAATAAACTCATCGAGAGGTTTTTTAATATAAAACTTCTTAAAATTCAAGTCCTTGAACTGCTGATAATAATCCTTACTCTCCAACGAGCTCGAAATAATCACCCATGCCTCCGCATCATCTATACGTTGGATCAGGTCGATACCTGTCATCCAATCATTGAGTACAATGTCTATCACGTATAAATCGAAGACTTTTTCTCCCACTTCTTTTAAAAACGAGTGGGCGTTTTTTACATAGCTAGCCTTGATTTGCGGGTATTCGTCCAATACCATTTCAATAGCCAATTGGTCGCTGAAGCTATCTTCAAGAACTAAACAAGAGTAACAATAGGCCATATAGTACAGAAAATTGTTTGAAAACAAACGTTAAAAATCCACAGTCACCGTATAAACATCTTCTACAATCCGGCTTCGCAAATTAATACTTGCCTTCTCAAGAATAGGCATTAAAAGTGATAATCCAATCCCCAGCCCTTTATCTTGAAGAGTTGTAGCAACAGACACCCTATTTACGATAATTAGGTGATACTTAGATTCTGCCGTTCTACCAAAGTCAATTTTTAGTACGCTTTCAACGGGTGCATAACTAATGGCATTAAAAATAAGGTTACGAATAACAATCGTCATCAGCCCAGAATCAAACTTTGCCATCAATTCCCGATCTGGCATTTCAATTATTAGTTTCTTTACTTGTAGCTCCTCGCCATAACTCTCCAAAATTTGCTCAATCAAATGCTTCAAACTTCTGTCTTCATAGCGTAGTTGCCAGTTCTGACTAGAGCTTTTTACCCACAATACAAGTTCATCAATTAGCCACAGTACTTTTCTACTTCTCTCTTCGGTCTCTTTGCCAAGCAATAACAACCGTTCGGTGTCTTGTTTTCTAATCAAGAAGTTAAGTTTTCGAGAAAGTTCATAGAAACTCTGTACGGGATACCTCACGTCATGAATCAAGATTCGAAGAAGCATTTCTTTATGTTCTAGGCTTTCACGCAAACTCAGGGTTTGTTCGTCAACTTTCTGACGTAAGTACTGATTTCGCTTACGGAGTTGCTCATTTGAAAGTCTGATTGCAGCCGCTGTTAGAAGGGCAATTACCAACAATACTCCCACCCAAAAATACCACTTTAAGTAAATCGGGTATTCACGGTGAAGAATCAGTTTCATCGTTTTTGCATTGAGATAATCGTTGCAACTTACAACCCTTACTTCTAATTCAGTCTTACCATACCCAATAGTATTCAAAAAAAGCGACCGACTATTTATAGGTCGCCACTCTTTTTCGGTAGGTTCGTTGGTTCGGTAATAATACTGCTTAGCGCACTGGTATCTAAAATCTTCATACCAAAACCGAAGCTCCAAACTTTGCTCATCTTGAGCGAGTTTCAGCTCAGTGAGTTTGTAGTCAGCTATCCCCCTTTGAAGCGTATTACCAGCATAAATCAATACCGAATCGACCCGCAACCCAAATGACTCTTTTTGTTGGCTGTGTATAGCAGCCGTATTAAGCACATTCAGGCCGTTGATACCACCAAAATACAGTTTATCCTCTTCCTCATCGTAAAAATGCGACAACCGATTGCATTCATTACTGGTTAAACCGTCAGCCTCTGTGTAAATCTTCAATAAGGTACCCTTATGGTCAAAGCGCCATATTCCTTGCTCACTACTCGCCCAAACACCGTTCTTCGTTTGATAGACCGACAGGTATTTTTTATTAAGCACATTGGGGTCGGCAGAAAATGGAACTAGTTGCTCATTGTCCATAGAATATTTCCATATTCCATTTGAAGTCGCAACCAGAATGCGCCTAGGTGTAGTGGTATCTTTACTAAGGTGAAAACACATTCTTTGAGTATTTTCTTTATGAACAAATGGCATTTTTTTCCACTTATACCCTCGTGTAAGTTGGTAAAGTCCTTTTTCAGAAGCGATGTAGACCGTATCTTTTACTATGTAAAAATCATATACAATTGCGTTGGCCAGTTCATGCAATAACGTCGATATTACCTTTGCTTTCCTTGTTTTTTTGTCGAAGAAAACCACTCCTTTTTTTTCAAGTCCTAGCAATAATCCCTGCCGATACTCTTCTATAGCCCATATTTTTGTGCTATCAATGGCGCACCACAACTCATCCTTACCCTTCTTTATATCAGTTCTAACTAGGCCATCTTCCCCAAAGAACACGTTGCCATCCTTGTCTTTTATGCTAGATAATACAAACTGATCAACTTTTCCATTCTCATTTTTAAAGTTATTTAACTCTCTGACTTTATGGCTTCTTATATCTATTATTTGTCTTTTTTTATTCGTATTAACAACGACCTCATTGGCATTTATTTTCAAAATTCCACGACATGAATACTGTTCTTCTGGGCTGCTAGTTTCACCATTATGTAAATAAGTGGTTATTGTTTTTCCTGAGATATTGACAATATAAAGTCCGTCATTGGTTGATAGAATATAATTGTTAAAGGTATCGATACAAAAATCATGAATAACCACTTGAAAATCTTCTTTGGTTAAAACTTTAAGATGATGGTTAAGGAAGGTCAGTGAACTAGATTCACTCAATACTAATAACTTTTGGCCCGAATCATAACGAAGACTCCAAAGATAGAGTCCTTTTAAAGCCTTAATAGTGACTTTTTTATCTGAGGTAATTGATTTTAATTCAGCATATTTCTGTGATTTTTGATAAAAAACAATTAACTCATCCTCCATTTCTACTACTTGGCGAACAAAGGTATTGTTTAACGTTTCTGACTTGAGTAGTTTTCCGTCGTTGGAAAAATAAAGAAGTTGCTGGTCGTTTTTAGTATCTTTTTCAAGGCAAACTACCATTCCTTTACGACCTGCATAAAGAATTTTCAATGGTGCCTTAGCTATCACCAACTTTTGCTGAAGTTTTTGAGTATGAACATCGAAATGAAAGACCTTCCCATCCTTAGTACCTATAAGTACATTTCCTTGATTATCAACAGTTAACGAATGAATAGACACTTCTGAATTTATATAGTGTCTAACAGGGATAATTTTTTTGGAACGAGGGTTAAAAATTACAGTTTTGACAACATTAAACGGATAAAACCACTCTACGCACTCCGAAATCCACAAATTTCCTTTAGCATCTTCAAATACATGATTGAAGCCCCGATTTGAGAAATCGGGTGATAATTGTAAATTATTTACTGTACCGTAATCAAAATTTGATAATTGATTATCCGTTAAAAACCATATTTTATTCTTTTTATCAACAAATGCAGTATTTACATGCCTATTTTTCAAACCATCTTCAATCGTAAGTCGCTTTTCAGTTTTACGAAAAATTGGAATTTGTGTATAGCCCAAAAAGCTTACATTCAACAAATAAGCTAAAAAACAAAGGTATTTATATTTCAACACTTGAGTCTTTGATTTAATAAACCCTTAAAAGCAAATGCCTTTTAAGATAAAAGAGGCTAGATTGAATTGTATTTCATCCAACAAAGTATGATTAAAAATTGGATATAATATAAAAGCAAGATAACTTTTTTTAACCATCACTTATGAAAAATAATAGTTAAAAAGGGTACTTCATCAATCCGAATTCGGTTGATAAGCGATTCGAGCATCAAGAAAAAACTGTTGTAGCTTTCTGTACTAGCACAAAATAAAATAGGAGGCAAAGCCTCCTAAGTAGTGGAGTACTCCCGCAGAGCACCCCATGATAAACGTACTAAAATACGGCCAATAATAAGAGCATGTAGGCTATTATTATTGGCCGATTTTTACTGCTACTTTTTACTTTTTTTGGTTTGTTTAATGGTAAATGGAATACAAAGGTCAACTGGGCAACAGTTAACACCCGCTGCCACAATCACTGGACAACATCCTTCCGCTGGACACGTCTGGTTCGTTGCACTGAAAGTATACGTACCTAACTCACTAAATAAGACCACATTACCCGTTGCCACAGGCGTTGTACCTCCATTTTTAAACCACTGTACATTGGTATATTTAGAAGGTATACGTATTTCAACTACTTCGCTTGGGCACAATTTCACTGGTACGGTAAAACACTCACGGTCGATATCATCTTCCGTTTCCGCGTTATTACATGGTGATGAATCCACATCTTTTTCATTGGTCGTACAGATTTCGGCCGTATTGAAATGTACCCCCTCTTGTGTTACTCGGATTTGGTACGTCAATCGTACAGTATCGCCGTTGGCCGCAATGTTACCAATATTCCACTTTATTACATTTCCACTTATACTAGCTGCACCGCGACCTGTTCCAAAACTACCGCTCACAAACTGTACGGTGGCTGCTATGCTATCAGTCACGGATACTCCCGTTGCGTTGGTTGCTGATTCGTTCCATACTTTCAGCGTATACGTTAGTATATCCCCGACCTGCGCAATTTTCTTGCTAATGGATTTATCCAGTGCCAAATCGACTTCTTTTGTACAGTCTTGAGCATTTACTGTCGCTAAAACTCTACTTGTACTAATTGCAGTTGGACACGTCGGATCAATACTACGGGCTTGCGCGTAGTACACGGTATTTGCTGATATTGTGCCACTTGGTTTATAATTTAGCCCCGTAAACAATACCGTGCCTCCCGTCGCTTGGCTAAACCACTCCACCGTCGCTAGACCTACCACCGTCGCTTTCAAAGTTGGGAAAGTATCTCCGATACAAGCTGTTAAGCTCGGAGTTAGCAACTGGGGCAAGGATGGGTTACAGTTACAGTTAACCCCCGCAATAATCGTATCTGACTTACAAACAGCACTTAGGCTATCCGTAATCAAAACACTCACTCCTGAAGGCACCCCTGAAACAGTGTAAGGATTGTTCCCAGTCAATGTGCCTTTGTTGACTTTTATACTACCTAATTTATTTGAAACGGTAAAAGTAAAACTGTAAGACTGAGCATTGTTAGCACATACTGGTGGTGTCGTGGTGATAATTGATTTCGTACAAGGAATAACCAAGGCCGCATCTACCGTTAGGTTATCCTTAACTATACCTGTTCCAAAAGCATCAATCGTCACCGTCTGGCTCAAACCCGTTGTTGGACTAAAGTCACTATCTTTCGTATCGTCTACTCCTTGGTTTGGTTTGCTACTAATCGTACAACCTGAAGGCAAACTCGTCGTCACAATTTTCACTTGATAAGACCCACTCAATAAGTTCGGAAACAAATATAATCCTTGTGTGTCCGTTGTGTCTGTCTCTAGAATTGCACTTGTCGTTGAGTTTAATAGCTGAACTATCACTCCTGCTACTGCTGGCTCACCCAAATCTTGAATACCATTATCATTTTGGTCTTTCCATACATAATCGCCAATCGAACCTTTCGGCTGTACACATACAGGAACAATGATTCTCACTGTATCTTGGCAACCATTCACTGAATAAATAAAATCAAATGACTTGCCTTGTGCCGTTGCGTTGGTGATGCTCACTAAACCTAAACTGCTCACCGTCGCTCCCGTTGGGTTACTTGTAATGGCAGACCAAGTACCGCCCGTTGGCGTCGCTGATAGTTGAACGCTTGACGGAACATTACCGTTTGAGCAAATCAACGTTTGATCCGTGCCTGCATTGGGTTTGGCATTCACCGTCACTACTACATTCGCTGTATCTTTGCAACCTAATGCGTTTTCGGCTACCAACACATACGTCGTCGTTGTCGTTGGCTTCACGGAGGCTGGCGTCGTCACAGAAGTTCCACCTGCCGTACCCACCGTCCAAACGGGGCTTAAATAAGTGGCGTAATTTGTAATCTTTGTCGTTAAATTCACTGTTTCCCCTGCGCATATCGTCGCAGAACCATCTGCAATCACGGGCTTGGCATTTACCACTACCTGCGCTGTGTCCGTACACGTTTGACCGCCACCCGTTACTGAGTACACAAAGCGGTACGTACCCGACGCGT
>Ga0209570_1000246_pt1 | contig 92698 bp, 64 predicted proteins | sample EBPBio172007_DNA_FD_185861 | JGI IMG/M metagenome (GOLD analysis project Ga0209570, IMG submission 185861) | Wastewater treatment Type I Accumulibacter community from EBPR Bioreactor in Madison, WI, USA - Reactor 1_9/17/2007_ DNA (SPAdes)... | ecosystem: Engineered > Bioreactor > EBPR >... | reverse complement strand
AGGTATTATTAAAAATAAATGGTTTAAAGAACAAGATTTGCTACAAATTTTAAATCATTACAACCTGTCCATTAATGATGAATATTTCGATTATTTCACACCACATCACGATTTGGTAAAGCTAAAGTGTGAAGTAGATAACAAGAAATTTGCGTATAATCAATGTAGTACTTGTTCAGAGGTTAATAATTGTAGTTTAAGTCAGGTTCCAAGAGAAGCCAGAGATTTTCTGTATTTGAAAGATTTAGAAGAAATTTTAAAAAATAACGGTTTAGATTTTCCAAAGAAAAATTTAGAATATGTAAGTGCTGACTACGAAACATTAATGTTTTTCTACAATAAGAACTTCAAAGGAAGTTTGACTGAAAAACAAACAATGCACAAAATTCTTAGTAAATCTGAAACAAAATATTTTTTAGATGACAATGAAGAAATTAAAGAAAATGAAGTTGAAACCGTTAGTAACTTTTTACAAAAATTACTTTCTGTAGAAATTGGCACAGAGATAGTGGCGTTTATTTCTTATAAAGGAAATTATGAAGATTATGCAAAAGCTATTTATAGAATGTGTTGCATTGAATTAATTGATGATTTTACACAAGATTATAGTACACAACAATTCAGAATCGTAACTAAGCGAAAATCAGATGGAGAATATTACAAAGGTCTTGAAAAGTTTTTAATGCGTTACTATTCTACGGAAAGAGCAGCAGAAGAAATAAGAAAAGTGCCAGAGTACAAAGGAGAAAACGAAATACATAAATGCCTTTCATACCTAACAGAATTTATCTATGAAAAAATTGCTGTAAAACGAAAAAGAGCAATTGATGATATGCGTAATTTTTGTCTTATTGGGGTAAATTCATCCAAAGATTGGAAGGAGATAAATGAAGATTTAAAAGATGAGATTTATTATTATTTCAACTCAAAATATGCAAAAGATGATTATGAAACAGAAAACGGAGAACCCTTTTCGTTAACAAGTGATACTGATTTTGGAAAAGATGGTTCTATTGAGATTTTATTGAAATACCTGCGAGTAGTGGATGAAGATGTTTATGGCTCAAGTGGTTCACCTAAGGATAGCGTCAAACACTTACAAGGAGCAGTACGGCTTATCCGAAGGTCTTTAACGGATAAAAATCCCGCCATAGCATTATTGAATGCTTTTTGTATCGCGTACTTGGGCACAAATAATAATGAAGTGTTGGAACAAGAGTTAGAAAATAGCTACAAAGAAGGATATAGTGACTTTTACGCCATGAGTTCTAACAAAGAATTGTTCTATGACAAAATTGAGGATGTTAAAAGAAAGCTGAAAGTAAATCATATCACCGATAATTTACTGATTCAAATGCAAATATGGGAAAATGAATGTGAATTGGACATTCATAAAGATTGGTTAGCAAATTTCACAAAAATATATACAAAGGTATAATGAGTACAACAAATGAAAATATTTTAAAGTCTTTAGCTGCTTTGGAGCAAAATCTTAAAGACATTAATTCCGCTAAGGAACAAGTTGACAATATTCTTAAGACATCAGAAAATTTGGCTAAAGTATTTGAATTATATCAGGCAAGTTTTGAGGGATTATCAAAAAATGTTGGTGTAGTGCTTGAAGATTCACGTAAGTTCAACAATGACTCTTTTTTGAAGTTGTCTGAACAAATTGAAGTATTCAAAGCCCAAGTTTTACGACTAGAAAAAGTTGATTTAAAATCTAATTTTAATCTAATGTTGACCACATTAACTAATCAAACGGATGTAAAATATAATCAACTATTTAAGGAGTTTGAAACAGTTAAAAATTTTAATGATGATTTGAATTTAAGAATAGAACAACAAAATAAAAATCTGAACAATATAAAGTATTGTTTGTTTTTATCAATTGCATTGCTAATCATGAGCATAATTTTAAATATTGTACTTTAATTGTTCACACTTAACTAATGTAGAAAATCAAACAAAAATTGTAATCAACGGAATGAATATTGGGCATGAAAATTGAAAGAATCATTAAGCTTGTTGAACAGTTCTTAGCAGTCGCTAACGAGGTGGGAAGTGTGGAGTGTTAGAATGTATCGAGTTACATAAAACTATTGGGTTATGCAAAATGTGAAAAATTCAAGAAACTTATCCAAAGAGAAAAAAATGTTTGCCATTATCCAGCCGAAATAGTCAAGTATCACTTTCCTGATGTCAGAAATTATGATAGAGTTGGTAGCATGAAATTGATGAATCTTGCGCACAATGTACGCTTTTTATCTTGTGGCATACAGCTCGAAAATCTTCCCGACACACAGATATAAAAACATACAATGCAAGCTTGGCAGCGATAATTACATAGTATCGAAAAAAAAATTAAAATGAAAAAGGACTCATGGAACTACAAACCCAATTTTCGTATATCACAAAGCTGATTGCAGAAGCAAAACAGCGTGCTTACCAAGCCGTTAATCATGAATTGGTAATGCTTTATTGGAATATTGGTGAATATTTGCACCTGCAAGTAAGCGCAAAATCGTGGGGAAAATCTGTTGTAAAAGAGCTGGCGGAATTTATTGCCAAAACCGAACCGAATATAAAGGGATTTTCTGCCCAAAACCTCTGGCGAATGAAGCAGTTTTATGAAACTTACAAAGATGAGCCAAAACTCTCGGCACTGCTGAGAGAATTAGGTTGGACACATCATACCCTCATTTTTATGGCTTGTAAAACAACCCAAGAGCGAGAATTTTATCTGCGCCTATGTATCAAAGAACGACTTTCGACAAGAGAACTCGAACGCCAAATCAATTCCTCATATTATGAGCGAGTAATGCTTGGGAATGCACAACTCAGCGAGGCGCATAAGACTTTGCCGCAAGACATTACCAATGTTTTTAAAGATACGTATGTGTTGGAACTCTTGAATCTGCCCGAACAACACGTTGAAAAAGACTTACAAAAAGCCATTTCCCAAAATATCACGGCTTTTTTATTGGAATTTGGACGCGATTTTGCATTTATGGGTGAAGAATATCCTTTGCAGGTAGGTAATCAAGATTTTGCCATTGATTTGGTGTTTTATCACAGAAAACTGCGCTGCTTGGTGGCTATCGAACTCAAAATAGAACGCTTTAAGCCCGAACATCTGGGGCAACTCAATTTCTACCTCGAAGCACTCGACCGTGATATAAAAACTGAATACGAAAACCCAAGTATAGGCATTTTGCTCTGCAAAGGCAAAGACGACACGGTAGTAGAATATGCCTTAAACAGAAGCCTTTCGCCCACACTTATAGCCGATTATGAAACAAAACTCCCCAATAAAACTGTTCTTCAACAAAAATGGACAGAAATTCTAAACGCTTTTAATCTCGATGATAATGAATAATATGGAAAAAAAATACGAATGATTATGCACATTGCATTCATTATATTGCAAGAGAAAAAAATTTTGTAGTTTAGAGAACATACATGGCATTGCTGATATGGTTGGATATAATGTTCTATGTGCATACATTGTTTACTATCCTACTGTACTGATTGTGCGATAATTCACATAATACTTTATACACTATGATAGATCTTATTGGAGACATTCACGGACATGCAGACAAACTTGAACAATTATTGCTGAAGTTGGGTTATGCAAAAAATAAAGGAGTATATGCCCATCCTGACAGAAAAGTTCTATTTGTTGGGGATTATATTGACAGGGGTCCGAAAATTAGGGAAACCCTTGAAATAGTGAAATCAATGGTTGACAGTGACAATGCCATTGCTTTAATGGGAAATCATGAATATAATGCGCTGTGTTTCCATTTTCAAGAAACCGAAGGAGGGCATTTACGGAAGCATCTCATTAAAAATATTATTCAGCATTATGAAACCTTAAAACAATTTCAGAACCGCCAAAAAGAGTATGAAGATTATCTGGACTGGTTCAAGACTTTGCCGCTTTATTATGAAACGGATACTTTCAGAGCTGTACATGCCTGTTGGGATAAAAATAGTATTGATTATTTACGACAATTATTGGTAAATGACCGATTAACCGATGAACTAATTTATCAATCAGTAAAAAAAGAAACTCCATTGCATGAAGCGGTTGAACTGACATTAAAAGGAAAAGAAATAAAAATGCCCGAAGGACTTTTTTTTATGGATAAAGACGGAACACGAAGAACAGAAATACGAATTAAATGGTGGGAAAATCCTTCCGATATGACATATAAATCAATAAGTATTGAACCACTTGAAAATTTACCGGAATATCCTATTGAGAGTACGGAATTATTATCAGATGATTATTATCAAAGCAAGGACAAATTTGTTTTCTTCGGACATTATTGGCTCAAAGGCGAACCATCATTATATAAAGAAAATATTTGTTGCTTAGATTATAGCGTAGCAAAAGGCGGACACCTTGCAGCATACCGACTTGATGAAGAAAATATCTTAGATAGAAATAAATTTATCTATGTATGATTTGACATTGTAGATTATCATTATCTATTCTGCCTTTGCGTCAAATGCGATGATAGAGTGATTCTTTCCATATAGCCAAATTTTTGTAATTTTGAGCGAATAAAGCGTGGTCTTAGGTCAATGTCGGAATGAATAAAAAAGTGAAGAGATATTCATACCCATTGTACATTCGCCGAAACGCAAGCCGTCCGATTGCAATGTAATGCGTTGTTTTTATGAAAGATAGATAGAGTTTAATACTATGCCGACAGATATCAATCAGAATCCTGAACAAATAGCCCGAGATAGAATCGACGTAATGTTGAAAGAGGCGGGGTGGATTGTTCAATCAAAAAAGGAAGTGGACTTAGGTGCCGGCAGAGGCATCGCGTTAAGAGAATACCAAGCTGATTCGGGTGTTGCTGACTATGTACTTTTTGTGGATGCAAAACCTGTTGGAATTATTGAAGCTAAAAAAGCAGACGATGGACATAAACTCACAGTAGCTGAAGACCAAGCTATAGAATATGCCAATGCCAAACTGAAATATTTAGATAATGACCCCTTGGCATTTGTGTTTGAAAGCACAGGGACAATTACTCGTTTCAGGGATTTGAGAGACCCTAAGCCAAGAGGTAGAAACCTGTTTTGGTTTTTCAAACCTGAAACGCTGGCAGAATGGCTGCAAAAACCAAAAAGTTTAAGAAGGCGTTTATTCGAAGATATTCCCGTTTTAAACGAAACAGGACTTCGCCCGGCTCAAATTAAGGCGATTAAAAATTTAGAAAATTCTTTTAAAAATAATAAACCCAAAGCCCTGATTCAAATGGCTACGGGTGCAGGTAAGACCTTTACGGCAGCAACATTTATCTATCGCTTATTGGAACATGCCAAAGCCAAACGCATTTTGTTTTTGGTGGACACCAAAAATTTGGGTGAACAAGCCGAACAGGAATTTATGGCTTTCCAACCCAATGAAAGCAACCGCAAATTCACAGAGCTTTACAATGTACAACGTTTGACTTCAAGCTATATCGCTTCTGATAGTCAGGTGTGTATTTCTACCATTCAAAGAATGTACGCCATTCTGAAAGGTGAAGAATTGGAAGAAGGTGCAGAAGATACCAATCCCAACGAATCGAGCTGGATGCAGCAACAAAGAGAAAACAAACAAGCCATTCCTGTGGACTACAATCCTAAAGTGCCGATTGAGCAATTTGATTTTATCGTTATTGACGAATGTCACCGTTCTATTTACAACCTTTGGAAACAGGTATTGGATTATTTTGATGCCTTTCTCATTGGCTTAACTGCCACACCCGACAAAAGAACCTTTGGCTTTTTTGAGGAAAATGTGGTGAGTGAATACACTTATGAACAATCAGTGGTAGATGGTGTAAATGTGCCCTATGATGTTTATACCATTGAAACCGATATTTCAAAAAAAGGTGGTAAAATTCAAGCAGGTTGGTATGTGGACAGACGAGACAAACTCACCCGAAAAACACGCTGGATACAAGAGGACGAAGACACCGAATACTTGAAAAACGATTTGGATAAAAAGGTGGTAAATCCAAGTCAAATCAGAAATATCATCCGTGAATTTAAAAGGGCTTTGCAAACCGAAATATTCCCCAATCGAAAAGATGAAAACGGTGATTACGAAGTGCCTAAAACTTTGGTCTTTGCCAAAACTGACAGCCACGCAGACGATATTATCAAAATTATTCGGGATGAGTTTAACGAAGGGGACGACTTCTGCAAAAAACTTACATACAAAATAGAGGAAGATCCCAAATCGGTGCTTAATCGTTTCCGTAATTCCTATTATCCGCGCATTGCCGTTACCGTTGATATGATTGCCACGGGCACAGATGTAAAATCTTTGGAAGTTTTGCTCTTTATGCGCGATGTAAAAAGCAGTAATTACTTTGAGCAAATGAAAGGCAGAGGCACACGCACCATTAACAAAGATGCTTTGCAAATGGTATCGAAAACCGCCGGCTCAAAAACGCATTTTATTATTGTTGATGCCGTGGGCGTTACCAAATCAAAAAAAACCGATAGCCGACCTTTAGAACGAAAACCAACAGTTGGGCTTAAAGATTTATTGGGTGCAGTTACTATGGGTGTTGCCGAAGAAGATTTGTTTCTCTCTTTGGCTAATCGCCTTATCCGTTTGGAAAAAGAAATCACCGACAAGGAAAAAGAAAAACTACTGGAACACAGCAAGGGCAAAAACCTGAAACAAATCAGCAAGGAATTGCTATCGGCTTTTGACCATGACGAAATTGAAGAAAAGGCAAAACCCATTATTGAAGCCATTCCCGAGCAAGACCGCACCCCTGCTTTGATTGAACAAGCCAAACAAACAGCTCAAAAGCAACTCATTGAAACGGCAGCTTCAACTTTCAACGGCAAGCTGAACGAATATCTTGATAAGGTACGCCGCGAACATGAGCAAATTATTGACATTCATAATATAGACACCGTAACCAAATCGGAATGGGACACTACTTCGGTGGACAAGGCAAAGGAAATTGTAAAAGATTTTAGCGAGTACCTGTTGGCAAACCAAGATGAAATAAAGGCACTCACTATTTTTTATCAACAACCCTACAACCGCAGAAACATTACTTTTACAATGATAAAGGAAGTGTTTGACAAACTGAAATTAGACAAACCTATGCTTGCCCCCATCTATGTGTGGGCGGCTTATGCCCAATTAGAAGAAGTAAAAAGTAAACAACCCATTGATGAACTCACGGCTTTGGTGTCGCTTATTCGCAGGGCTTGTGGTATTGATAGTGAACTGAAATCCTTCGATGCAACTATTGACGAGAATTTCAAAAACTGGATTTTCAAACAAAATGCAGGAAAGCACAACCGCTTTACCCCCGAGCAAATGGAATGGCTGCGAATGATTAAAGACCATTTAATCAATTCGTATCATATTGACAAAGAGGACTTTGAATATACGCCTTTTGATGCTTTGGGAGGCATTGGAAGAATGTATCAATTATTTGGGGCGGATTATGAAAATTTAATTAACGAACTCAACGAAGTACTGGCAGCATAGTCTTGAACTGTGATGCATGTGATGAACTTGAAAACATGAATGATAGAGAATGATCAACGAAAAATATAAATATTCTGACCTGACAGCAAATATAATTGGTGCTGCTATGGAAGTACATTCCTTTTTAGGCAATGGTTTTCAGGAATTAATATACCAAAGGGCTTTGTCGCACGAAATGGATTTGCAAGGCATTCTGCACAACAGAGAAGTTGAAATGAATGTCATGTACAAAGACATTCAGGTAGGCACAAGGCGGGTAGATTTCTTGGTGGAAGAAAAAATTAGTGTCGAAATAAAAGCATTAACTCAATTAGAGCCGGTTCACTTAGCTCAAGCCATAAACTATTTGGAAGCCTATAACCTTGAAATAGGACTTCTGATTAATTTTGGAGAAACCAAATTGAAATTTCACAGATTGGAAAATAAAAAATTCAAACCATAATCATGCTATCAAAAAAATCATATCAATCACAGTTCAGACATCTTGACGAAAAAGGCCGAAGAGGCAGAATGTACCAACTCTTTGGTGCTGAAATGAACGATACTATTAATGAACTCAATGAAGTACTGGCTGCATAATGAAGTATTTAGAAGAACAGAATCCGAAGGATTCAAATGTTTATAGCAAGGTAGGATGTATAGAACATACGACCCCAACGGGGTCGCACCCATTTCGTATCAATCGTTTTTCTATAAATATGTTATCCCTTCGGGATAAGTACAATAATAATAATAATGTTATTAATTTCGCCACAACCCGTGGCGAAATTTTACAATACCTGCCAAATGCCGAGCAGTTGGCTCTAATTTTTAATACCGATGGAAAATAATATGAGAGAAGATTGGATAGAATGTGAAATAATAAACAAAAAACAATGGCATTAGGAATAACACCAATAGAAATTGTAAATAAAGGAACTCACCCTTTATTAGTTAAAGATGAAGAATGGGAAAGAGTTGAACTTCACTATGTTGCTGACGTTCAAAATGGTTATGCCTTTTCTTCGGAATTATTTAATCATAAAAATGGATTGCCTTTAATTCGTATTAGGGATATTTTTAGTGCCAAAACTGAAAATTATTATAGTGGCAAATATGATGAAGACTATGTCGTAAACCATAATGATATTCTAATTGGTATGGATGGTGATTTTAAAATTTCAAGATGGCCAGGCCAAAAAGGTTTGCTAAACCAACGTGTTTGTAGAATTAAATTCTTTTCAAGTCACTATCTTGAAAGTTTCTTATTTATCTGCGTTCAGCCATTTTTAGATGCAATCCACAGCGAAACTTCAGCTGTAACTGTCAAGCATTTATCGTCAAGAACTATCAACGATATTCCGCTTCCTTTACCTCCCCTCCCCATTCAACGAGCCATCGTATCCAAAATCGAAGCCCTCTTTTCCGATTTAGACAATGGCATAGCCAATTTCAAAAAAGCACAAGAGCAACTTAAAGTCTATCGCCAAGCGGTGTTGAAAAAGGCGTTTGAGGGAGAGCTCACCAAAGAATGGAGGGAAAAGCAAATTAAGAATTACGAATTAGGAATTACGAATGAAGAATTACGAATTACGAATGAGAAATTACGAATTAGGAATGAGGAATTAGGAATTACGAATGAAGAATTACGAATTAGGAATGAGGAATTAGGAATTAGGAATGAAGAATTACGAATGAGGAATAAAGAAAATCAAGAAAATCACACCAATCAAGACAATCACACCAATCAAAAAAATCACAGTTCAGACAATTTGCCGGAAGGGTGGAAGTGGGTGAAGTTTGAAGATGTTTTAGAAATAGTAAGCGGAAAAAATCAAAAGCAAGTACAAAACCCAAACGGCAAATATCCAATTTATGGAAGTGGTGGAATTTTTGGAAAAGCAGACGACTACTTATGTGAAGCAGGAACAACAATCATTGGAAGAAAAGGAACTATTGATACACCAATTTATGTAAATGAAAGGTTTTGGAATGTAGATACCGCCTTTGGATTATCACCATTTGAAATATTGAATAATAAATTTTTATATTATTTCTGTCAAAGTTTTAATTTTAAAAATCTTGATAAAAGCACAACTATTCCAAGTTTGGCAAAAAGAGATTTACTAAAAATTGATATTCCACTTCCCCCAACCATCCAAGAACAAACCCAAATCGTTCAAGAAATAGAAAGCCGTTTATCGGTAACTGATAATTTGGAATTCGTAATTCGTGATTCAATCGAAAAAGCCGAAGCCCTACGCCAAAGCATTCTGAAAAAAGCCTTTGAAGGCAAGCTGCTCAGCGAGGCAGAAATAGAACAATGTAAAAAAGAAGCAGACTATGAACCAGCCGGAGAACTTTTGAAAAAAATTGCGAATGAGAAATTACGAATTGCGGATGGGAAATTACAAATTACGAATGGGAAATTACGAATTGCGAATGAGAAATTACGAAAGACGAATAAAAAGAAAGGCGGTAAGAATGGAAAATAAGGTAGCAATATATAAAACCGCCACAGGTACAGAAGTAACTGTGCAATTAGAAAATGAAACCGTTTGGCTAGATGCCTCTACCATTGCTGTGGTATTTGGCGTAAACAGACCTGCTATCGTTAAACACGTTGGAAATATCTACAAATCAGGCGAATTAGAGGAAAATTCAACCTGTTCCATTTTGGAACAAGTTGCCGCAGATGGAAAAAAACGCAAAATGAATTTTTATAACCTCGATATGATATTGTCGGTAGGTTACAGAGTCAATTCATCCCAAGCAACAAAATTCCGCCAATGGGCAACGGCTAGATTAAAAGATTATCTCGTGCAAGGTTATGCCATTAACCAAAAACGCCTGCAACAAAAACAGCAAGAAGTTGAAATCCTAAAAACAGGCTTGCGCATTGTAAATCGAGCTATAGAAAATGCAGCCAATGAGCAGGAACAGGAAGTGTTTCGGCAGTTTGCCAAAGGATTGACATTATTGGACGATTACGACCACGAAGCATTAGACGAAAAAGGTTTAACGCAGAAAGAAGCGATTTACCCCAATTTTGAAGATTATATGGCACTCATTGGGCAGATGTATTCTGACTTCGAGTCTTCGGTTTTTGCCAAACCCAAAGATGATGGCTTTCATAGCTCTATCAATCAAATTAAACAAAGCTATGGTGAAACCGACTTATATCCGAGTATAGAAGAAAAGGCAGCAAATCTGCTATACTTCATTACCAAAAACCATTCGTTTGTAGATGGCAACAAACGCATTGCAGCCGCCTGCTTTCTGTATTTTTTGCAACAAAACAATGCCTTGCATAACAGCAAAGGCGAGGCTATTATTAACAACGAAACGCTGGCAACCCTTACACTTTACATTGCCAACAGTCGGACAGAAGAAAGTGAAGTGGTAAAGCGATTAATTATAAGTGTACTGAATAGAAACAGATAATACGAATTACGAATTACGAATGAAAAGTAAAAGAAGAAAACTCGTAATTCGTAATTGAAAATTAATAATTGAATTTATGAAAGATAATTTAGTAAGGGACAAAAGTTATGCTTTTGCAATGAGAATTGTGAAACTCTACAAATACTTGTGTGAAGACAAAAAGGAATTTGTACTGAGCAAACAGCTTCTGCGAAGCGGAACAGCCATTGGAGCTAATATAGAGGAAGCCATTGGCGGACAAAGTGAAAAAGATTTTTTCGCAAAGCTCACCATTGCATACAAAGAAGCCAGAGAAACACATTATTGGATAAGGTTACTTACCGATACCGATTATCTCACAAAAGAACAGAGCGAAAGTGTGCTTGCTGACACCGAAGAACTTCTTAGAATCATAGGCAGTATTCAAAAAACAATGAAAGCCAAACTCAATTCGTAATTAAAAACTCGTAATTCATAATTAAAAACTCGTAATTCATAATTAAAAACTCGTAATTCATAATTAAAAACTCGTAATTCGTAATTAAAAACTCGTAATTCGTAATTAAAAACTCGTAATTCATAATTAAAAACTCGTAATTCGTAATTAAAAACTCATAATTCGTAATTAAAAACTCGTAATTCGTAATTAAAAACTCGTAATTCGTAATTAAAAACTCGTAATTCGTAATTAAAAACTCGTAATTAAAATATGGAAAGTGCAATCGTATCAAAAGTGTGGAATTTCGCCAATGTCCTTCGTGATGATGGCGTAGGTTATGGTGATTATCTGGAGCAAATCACCTATTTGCTTTTTCTTAAAATGGCAGATGAACTCAACAAACCACCTTATAATAAAGGATTAAAATTCCCCAAGCTCAAAAATGCCCAAGGCGAAGAAGACCCCAAAGGCGAAACCTGCGATTGGCAAACCTTGTCGCAAAAAAGAGGATTGGAATTAGAAACATTTTACAATCAAATGCTACGCAGTTTGGGCAGTGAAAAGGGTACCTTGGGGCAAATATTCATTAAGAGTCAAAACAAAATACAAGACCCTTCCAAACTCCTGAAAATCATTGATATGATTGACAAAGAGCAATGGAGCCTGATGGGAGCAGACATCAAAGGGCAAATATATGAAGGACTTTTGGAGAAAAATGCTGAGGATACCAAAAGCGGTGCAGGACAATACTTTACGCCACGTGCATTAATTAAAACAATCGTTACATGTGTTTCCCCCAAACCTAAGTGCACGATTATTGATCCGGCTTGTGGTACAGGTGGTTTCTTTTTGGCGGCTTACGATTTTATAAAGTCACAGCCATTAGACCAAGAAGAAAAAAGATTTTTAAAAAATCAAACTTTTTACGGAAATGAAATTGTAGCAAACACACGCAGAATGTGTTTGATGAATATGTTTCTGCATGAGATTGGCGAAATAGATGGCGAACCCTTGATTTCTTCGGCTGATGCTTTGATCTCAGATAATGGCAAGCGTTTCGATTATGTATTAGCCAATCCGCCTTTTGGTAAAAAAAGCAGTATGACTATTACAAATGAAGAAGGCAAACAAGAAAAGCAAGATTATATTGTCAATCGTCAAGATTTTGTAGCAACTACCGCCAATAAGCAATTGAATTTTTTGCAGCATATAAAAACGCTGTTGAAAGCAACGGGGCAAGCAGCAGTTGTATTGCCCGACAATGTGTTGTTCGAAGGTGGAGCCGGTGAAACAGTACGAAAAGAACTCTTAAAAACAACTGAATTGCACACAATTTTACGCTTGCCAACAGGTATTTTCTATGCACAAGGTGTTAAAGCTAATGTATTGTTTTTCGACAATAAATCTGCTTCCAAAAATCCTTGGACAAAAGACGTATGGATTTATGATTATCGCAGTAATATAAGCCATACACTCAAGAAAAACCCAATGACATCGGAGCATTTGCAAGATTTTGTAAAATGCTATAATCCTAAAAATAGAAATAAAAGAACTGAAACGTGGAGCGAAAAAAATCCGGAAGGCAGATGGAGAAAATTTACCTATGCAGAAATTATCGAAAGAGATAAAACTAATTTGGATATATTTTGGATAAAAGATAAAAGTCTGACTGATTTGGATAATTTACCCGACCCAGATGTTCTGGCAAATGAAATCATTGAAAATATAGAGGCAGGACTCAATAGTTTTAAAGAAATAATGGGAACCATAAACGGTGATGAATAATCAATGCGTAGATGATAAAGACTCAGATCGTCATCACAATCCGTCTGAAAGTAAATATGAAATACAGAGTAAAAAGGGCATATAATCGTAAAAGAAAAAGAATAGCAACTTGGTAATACCCAAAGGTATTCTGTTCTTCATTCCTTTGCGTCAAATGCGATGTTATACTTGTATCTCAAATTATCATTGTGGTGATATATTGCTGATATGCTATGGTCCATGTATGGCTATGCTCTCATTGAGCGATTGATAAGTTTGCCGACAGATTTGCAGTAATTTTGCAGGGATTGGTTTTTCAAGAGGATAGATGCAGTGGAAAATACTTTTACGCCGATACAGTTTTTGAAGGGAGTGGGTCCGAAGCGGGCAGAGGCATTTATTGGTCTCGGCATCCACACTACATCGGATTTGCTGCGTTATGTGCCGCGTGCCTATTTGGATAGAAGTTCGATTTTTTCGCTTGCATCATTGGCGGAACGTTGCCGGAAGCAGACTTTGTTTTCGGAGTTGAAGTCTGATGATATAGTGTCGGAGGTACAGTATCGCCGAGAAGCCACAGTAATAGTGCGTGTCCATGCCATTCGTCGTCAGGAATTTGCGGGAGGTCGTAAGATGCTCATAGTCACCGTGCGTGATGATTCGCCGCAGGCGGCGGAGCTTGTGTTTTTTCAGCAGGTGGGCTATTATGAGAAAGTGTTGCAACAAGATGGCACCTATGTAGTGTCGGGCAATCCCGAGTTTGAGGAGCGATTTCGAAAATTGCAATTCCATCATCCGACGATTGAGCGGGTGAATGATGAGGACGAGGAGCTTTTTGCTAAGGGTGTAATAGTGCCGCAATATCCGATGACTAAAGAGCTTAAGAGCGCGGGAATTTGGATGGCATTATTGAGGCGATTGGCTTTGACGGCTTTGGAATATGATGGGGACAAGATTGAGGAATGTTTTCCGGCGGCGATGCTGGGGCAATATGATTTGCCGGAGCTTGGGCGGGCATTTGCTGCTTTGCATGCGCCGACAAATTTACGTGAAATCGGCTGGGCTAAACGACGGTTGAAGTTCGAGGAACTCTTCTTTTTCGAGATGATATTGGCATTGCGTCGGCGGGGCAATCGTGTGCAAGAGCAAGGTGTGACGATAGAGCCGCGCAGCACAAAAGCACGTACTTTGCTCGATCGTTTGCCTTTTGAGTTGACTTCGGCGCAAAAGCGTGTGCTCAATGAGATTGCCGATGATTTTCGTTCGGGCAAACCGATGAACCGTTTATTGCAAGGGGATGTCGGTTCGGGGAAAACCATAGTGTCGGTGTTTGCTATGTTGATGGCGGTGGAATCGGGTTTTCAGACATTGATTATGGCACCGACGGAGATATTGGCGGAGCAGCATTATCGGGGAATTTCAGCATTATTCGAGGGGCTGGGAGTAAATGTGGTGCAGCTTGTGGGCGGTCAGAAAAAGAAAGTTCGTGCTTCGGTACAAGAAGAAATCGCTTCGGGGAGGGCGCATATTGTGGTGGGGACTCATGCTTTATTCGGGGGAATGACATCTAAAAATGAGTCAAACTTAGTGTATCATAAAATTGGACTTATCGTGATTGATGAGCAGCATCGTTTTGGTGTGATGCAAAGGGCAAAGCTGCGTTCAATGGCGATGGATTCTCATGGAGAAGAGCGTTTGGTGCCGCATATATTGGTGATGTCTGCCACGCCTATACCACGCACTTTGAGTATGACACTTTATGGTGATTTGGATGTCTCAATTATCAATGAATTGCCTAAGAACCGTAAGCCTATACGGACGAAGATTATCTTTGAGAATGAATTGCGCACATATTTTGACTTTATCCGTGCGGAGGTTGCGAAAGGTCGTCAGGCATATATCGTGTATCCTTTGGTGGAACAAAGCGAGAAAATGGAGCTGAAATCGGCAGTTGAACATTATGAGCATTTGCAAACGGAAATTTTTGGCGACCTTAGAGTGGGCTTGCTTCATGGTCAGATGCTGTGGTATGAGAAAGATGATGTGATGAAAGCATTTTATAGGCGTGAATATGACATATTGGTGGCAACAACGGTGATAGAAGTGGGGATAGATGTGCCAAATGCCACCGTGATGTTGATTGAAAATGCGGAACGTTTTGGCTTGGCTCAATTACATCAACTGCGTGGGCGAGTAGGGCGTGGTGCGGAGCAATCATATTGTTTTTTGGCAACGAAAGATCATTTCCGTTATCACATTGGCAAGAAGCCGGAAGAGCTGTCGGCTGCGCGGGCAACGGTGCTGCGTTTAAAAACGATGGAGGACACAAATGATGGGTTCAAGATAGCAGAAGTGGATATGACATTGCGCGGTCCGGGCGACATATTAGGCACCCGACAAAGTGGCATGCCGGAGTTTCGTTATACTGACTTGGTGTCCGACGGAGATATAATAACGATGGCGCGACGTGAGGCATTTGCCGTGATAGAAGCAGATCCACATTTACGTAAGCCGGAACATCAGAAACTGCGTGCAGCATTTCTGGCATCGTATGGTTCGGGGCACGGTTTTTTTGATGTTGCCTAAGAAATAGACGTGGCAATTTTTCGGACGGTTACTGCTTTCGTATCTTTGCGCATCATTTTGAAAGAAAGATATGGTAGAGTACATCATAAAGCGGATACTGTTATTTATCCCAACATTGTTTATTATTACGCTTATCTCGTTCAGTATAAGCCGTTTAGCTCCGGGTGATCCGGCTGCATTGAAGGTGGGTGCAGGTGCGGACGGTAATATGAGTGGTTCGACGGGAATAAATGCTAAAATTATCGAACTTGTACGTAAGCAATGGAATTTGGATAAACCGGTATGGCAGCAATATGTGATATGGATGGGTGATATGATGATGCTTGATTTCCGTGAGGCATTTGCCAATGGTCAAGTGAATCTGTCGGCATTGAAAACACGATCAGTTCCATACTTTGGTGATTCTTTCCAAGATAATCGTCCTGTACTCGAAAAATTAATTGAGCGTGTGCCTGTGACATTATTCATGAATATAGCAGCCGTTTTTCTTGCTTATGTGATAGCTATTCCATTGGGGATATATTCGGCAACGAATCAAGGCAGTTTTCTCGATAAATTGTCCACATTCCTTTTATTTGCTCTTCATTCATTACCGACATTTTGGGTAGGTACGCTTGCCATCACATTTTTATGTAATTATGAATTTATCAGTATATTTCCGTCGGGGGGACTGCGCTCGCCTAATTTTTCGGTGAATTGGTCATTTTTTCGTCAGATGAATGATTATGCTGCACATTTAGTATTACCGATGATTATTTATACGTATGGCAGCTTTGCCTATATATCACGTCAAATGCGCTCGGCTATGTTGGAAACAGTAAGACAAGATTATATTCGTACAGCACGTGCAAAAGGTCTAAGTGAAAAAAAAGTGATATTTGTTCATGCTTTACGCAATTCTCTTATCCCGATTATTACATTGCTTGCGGGAATTTTACCCGGTTTAATTGGCGGTTCGGTTATTATTGAAACTATTTTTAGTATCCCGGGAATGGGTGAACTTTCTTTTAAGGCATTAGTAGCGCGTGATTATCCTATGATTATGGCAGTATTTACCATTTCGGCAATTCTTACTCTTGTTGGAATTTTAATTTCGGATTTACTGTATTCTATTGTTGATCCTCGTATTGCCTATTCCAAGAAAAATTAATATTTTGTATTTATTCAACTATTAACACTATCAATGGCAGCAACAAAAACCCCATATTTTCTAACACTTGAACGTAATAAACAGTGCAAAGCATTGGAAGCTCTTATTTTTGCTTCTGACGATCCATTAACTGTACGTGATTTATTCCGTTTTCTTATTCTTGAAGATTTTAATCAACAAACAACCGTTGCGGACAATGGTGAAGAGCCGGCTCCGCAAGAAGATTTGTGGGGGACATTCACGCCCGAATATTTTGACGAGTTGATTGGCGAGATAAATCTGGATTTGGATTTTTCTTCCCGACCTTTCCGCATTGTTAATGTTGGCGGCGGTTTCCAATTTGCAACCACCCCTCAATACGGCGAGTATGTACAACGATTATTAAAATCGAAATCACGCCGTCGTTTATCGCAAGCAGCTTTGGAAACATTGGCGATTATTGCCTATAAACAACCCACCACACGTTCGGAAATTGATGCCATTCGCGGCGTAAATTCCGGTGAGGTTGTGAATGCATTATTGGAAAAAAATCTTGTCACAATTTCAGGTAGGGCAGAAACAATCGGTAAACCATTATTGTATTCTACGACGGATGAATTTTTGCGTGTTTTTGGTATAAATAAATTATCCGATTTACCGAAATTGAGAGAAATTGAAGAATTGATGGAACATAGTCCTCAAGGAGCAATTCTTGCAGCTATGGAGCAAATGAATAAAGAAGAAGAAGTCAGTACTCCCATCGAAGAGCCGGAAAACGATATAATCACCGACACTTTAGCGATAGAAGCAGAGAATGTCGAAGAAAGTGAAGATATTTTATTGGAATCAGACACTGTCACGGAATCGCCAATAATGGAAATACCGGAAACTATATCCGAAGAGGAAGAAATATCCGAAGAGGAAGAAATATCCGAAGAGGAAGAAATATCCGAAGAGGAAGAAATATCCGAAGAGGAAGAAAACGATATTACCATTAACACTTTAGCAGTGGATGAAGCAGAGAATGTCGAAGAAAGTGAAGATATTTTATTGGAATCAGACACTGTCACAGAATCACCAATAATGGAAATACCAGAAAATATAGCAGAAGAGGAAGAAAAAACTCTAACCACCGATGAAGAAAACTGATAGAGTTATTTTCTTTGGGAAATTCGCTCTTCCAATAATTGAATTTCCATTTTTGCATCAGCCAATGCTTGTTCCGGAGTTTTTTTCCGGTAAAAAGCATACATAATTTCTTTTTCAAACAGAGAAATTGCCTCGGCTGTGATGGGAGATGCAATAATCGGTGAAGAGTATAATGTTTGTTGTAAAAATCCTTTTCTCAATGGATTATTTTGTAATTCATTGTCATTGATAATTGCTGTGTCGGCAGGAAAACCAGCATCAGGAACAGCGATAGAAAAACGTTTTGAGTTGCGATATTCAGTAAGAAAGCGAATAAATGTTTCCGCTTGCTTTTTGTATTGTGATTGTGCAGCAATTGAAAGGCAATCCGCCGATAATATACTTGCACCTTGCATAGTATTTTCGGCTGTTGGTATTGTTGGTAACACTGTATATTTGTGTGTGTTGTTTTCTATCATCGGATTGGCAATGATCCACATACCTGTAAGAACCGAATGCAAAGAATGTTGAGTAAATTGTTCGTCTAATACACGACTTTTTTCCATGAGACCATAGTGTGATAATTGCAGATAATAGTGCAAACCATCAAGTGCTTTTTTGTCGAATGATTCGGAAATAGGATATGTTCTAAAAATAGAACTGCCTGCACTCCATAGCCAAGGTAATGTTTTTTTACTGATATTTAACGGTTCATCTGCATGAATACCAATGGCATGTTTTTGCGGATGTTTCTGCGCATACTTTTGAATATAGCTTGAAAAAGTTGCCCACGTTTTTAATGAATCACAATGCAATACGGTATCAAGAATTATTGCTCTTGTATTAACCAACCATCCCATTGCTATCGGTGTATTATTGTAGGAAAGAGCTGAGGTTAATGCAGGAAATCGAGTGTCATGAGAAGGAAAATTATGCAAAACTTTTGCTTGTGCAAATTCTTGTACCCATTCTAAACCAATATGCATTATATCGGGCGCTTTTTGTGCTTGGATTGCCATGGCAAGTTTGGCTTTGCCATCTGACCATTGTAATTCTGTGGTTTGAATATCAATAGTCGGATTTTGTTGTTCAAATTCTTCGATAATAGTCTGCAAAGCCATTTTTTGTGATGGTTCAGACCAAAAATGCCAGAATGTAATAATAATCTTTTCCGATGAAGTGCTTTTCTTATGTTCGCATCCCCAAAAAGCAATAATCAGCAAAAAACATAATGGTACTCTGATATATATTTTTGTAAAGTGATTCATATTATTCGCGTCGTAATATTGCGTCTCTGAATGCTGTTGTCCTTTGTATTGGTTGTGAAGGTTGTGTTGGTTTGTTTGTTGAATCTTCTTTTTTAGGTTTTTCAAATCGTGTAGAATCAAAGGGTGAATTTTTAGGAATTTCTTTGTCTGGATGAAAATATAAATCAAGAATTTCTCTTGCAATCGGTGCGGCGACCGTTCCACCGAATCCGGCATTTTCGACCATAACACACATTGCAATTTGTGGATTTTCTATGGGCGCAAAGCATATAAACCATGAGTGATCTTTGCCATGGGGATTTTGAGCAGTACCTGTTTTACCGCATACAACCACATCCGGTAATTTCACACCGGCGGCAGTTCCTCCGGGAGTGTTAACCACATCAAACATGCCCTGGCGAATGACATCAAACCACCGTTCATCAATATCAATTTTTTTCTCACCATAGCTTTGCATCTGCATTTTTTTCAATTTTCTATTATAGATTTTGGATACAATATGGGGCTGATAAATTGTTCCTTTGTTGGCAAGAGCAGCACAATAGACCGCCATTTGCAGAGGGGTTACACCCAATTCACCCTGTCCGATTCCCAAGTTTGTTAATCGTCCTATAATTTCTTTATCGCTTAATTTACGTTTCTTAAAATATGCTCGGTCAGGCAGTAAACCACGTGAATCTTCGGGAATATCAATATTTGTTTTTTCGCCGAAACCGAATTGTTTGCCATAATAACTGAATTTATCAATGCCTATTCTTTGAGCAAGTTGATTAAAGTATGCATTGCATGACACGTGAATAGCTCTTTGTAAATTAATATTGCCATGAACACCACCGTGACATTTCCATGTTCTTCCTCCATACGTGTAGCCGCCTGCGCAATGCAATGTTGTTGATGGAGTAATAATACCTTCTTGCAAGCCGACAAGACCTATAAACATTTTAAATGTTGAGCCGGGCGGATAACGTGTTAGTGTTGCACGGTTGAAGAGGGGATTAGCTTCATCGGTACTTAATTTTGTATATAATTCTTTGGGTACTCTGCCGCTGAACGATTTTAATTCAAAGTCCGGCTTACTTGCCAATGCTAATACTTCGCCATTATTGGGGTTGACGGCAGCCACTGCACCACGTCGTCCTTCCAATAATTTTTCAGCAAGCGTTTGCAATCTTTTATCAATTCCTAAGTATAAATCAAATCCCTCTTCGGATAATAAATCATTATTACCGTCACGAAAGCTTTCCACTCTTTGTCCGGCTGCATTGACCGCAACAAATTCGACACCTTTTGTGCCACGCAAAAATTCTTCATAAGTGCTTTCCAATCCTGTTGTTCCGATAATATCGCCTTTTTGATAATAATCGCCCTTTTTTTGTAATTGCGTTTCGGTTATTTCCCGTGCATATCCAAGCGTATGAGCCATGTGGCAATCATCATGATATAATCGTTTTGATTCGACGGTCACTTCAATACCGGGCATCCAGTCTTTATTTTCTTCAATTGCTGCTACGATTTCCATATTCGCATCGCGATATATTTTATACGGTTTTGCTTGTGAAAAACGTTTGGCTTCTTTGTATAGAGTATATATTTCTGCCGTATCCATTTTCAAAATATCACAGAGCAATGGAATAGAAGCTTCATGAAATTCATTGGGAGTAAGTGTAATAGAAAAAGAAGGGGAGTTATGCACAATAATTTCATTATTTCTATCAAAAATATTACCACGAAATGGTGCAACCGTGACCTCCTTTATTGCTTGAGTTTCTGCTTTTACGCGATACACATTACCTTGAATAAGTTGCAAATAACCAAGTCGCCCTGCATAAAGTGCTAAAACTAAAAAAACGGCAAATAAAAATATACGTCTTCTTGACATGATGTCATAGAGTTGTTCACGAACTACTTCTGCCATGATAATTCTCCATGTTGTTGTAGTGAGATTTCGATAGTTGGTATTGTATTAAGTAAACCGATAATAATAAATGTGAGGAATACGCCCTGGCGAATATCAAAGACGCAGCCGGCTATATTCGAAACAAAATAGACGCACATCGCTAAAAAGCAACATAGCGCTAACCCTTTTGTTATTGTATTCGATGATTGGAAAAAGTACTGCAATGTCATAATCGTATAGCCACCAAGAAAGCTAAAGAACAGCAATGCCATAGGAATCCCGACTTTATATGCCAATGCAATATAACCATTGTGAATATAGGAAACATATTCATGATTCTTTAATACTAAGTCATAATGCAGTTTGTTCTTACCAATGCCATTGCCGCCAAAGGGAAGTTGTTGAATGAGATCCCAAGCCACTATGTTTTCATTGACACGTGTTAAGTATGAGTAATCATTCAGTTTTCCGACGGAGGACAATCGCTTGTCAATAATCTTTTTTACTATACCGACATTTTTTCCGCCAAATAGCATAACACCCGCAACGGTACAGAGTATAATTGTTGTGAGTGCGGTGGTAAAGAATAAACGATTATTGCGCGGAGCAAATATCAGACTGAACAGTGCGGATACGATAACAATAACCCATGAGGTCCGCGCCATACTTGCCAATGAAGCAACAACGGTGATGAGTACAAAAACTGTGAGTAAAATTCTAAGGTAATTATTCCTCATATAGGAAAGTGCAACAAAACCGAATGCGGCAGATAAACTGAAATATACACTGTTCACCCTTGCGGCACTGCGAGCAAATATTAATTGAAAAGCATACTTGGCATCAGTCGTTGCTCGTTTATAAGCAAGAATATTTTGAATTGATAAAGAAGTAAAAGCGATGGCTATAATAACAAGAAGTATGATAAGTTCTTTTTTATTTGTTATGTACTCCCGTATTGGGAAATAGTAAAGAATGAAAAGATAATTATGAATTTCGCGAAACCATTTTACCGGCTCCACACCATACGATAATGCAATAATACCATTTAATGGAATGCAGCATAAAAATGCAATAAGAAACATATCCGGTTTATTGCGGATGAGTGCTTTTCTTTGCACTACGATATGCCAAAACAGCCAAAAAAGTAATGTAACAAGATAAAATAACCCAAGGGTCAACTCGAATATGCTAAATCCTTCTTCTTCATCATAGAGAAGAAATCGCATGGTTGCTGCAACAAAATACAGCCAATACACTGGTTTATAGACAATAAGAGCAATACCTCCAACGCTCAGAGCTAAGGCAAGAGGTATCCATTCTAAAGACAATGAATATACTGCAAAACTTGAAAGCAAGGAAAAAAATATACCTATGCCTGCAATAAGCGTCAAAGATATATGTGATTGCAAAGCATGAATATGAGTCACAATATTATAGTGCTTGTTCATCAGATTGACTCTCCTCGTAATCGTTGCACAATAATTGTTGTGATAAGAATACAAGCTTCCAATGCTGAAATGCTCCAAGCCAGACCGCTATACGAATATACTGAAGTGAAGTATGTAACACTGAGTAAACCGATAATAGACCATACAATATGGATTTTTGAGAATGTTTTGAAGTCACCCGCAATGATAAACAATTGCACCCTTACTGTATTGGCAAGAACAAATATAGTTGATACAAAAAGGATACGCAATGTTTCTATCGAAATAGTATAAGGATAATTGGCAATTATGGTGATCATATCGGGTGCAAAAAACAAGACAGGCACAGATAATACCAATCCATAGAACAAAATAGCTTTTTGTACTTTTTTCATAAGATGGATTGTTCGAGTTTTATCATTATTATACATTGATGTTAATCGCGGTAACAATGCCGTAATTAATGCAGAAACTGGAAAGATTTGCAGTGCATTCGAAATGCGTTCACCGACTGCATATTGTCCTATCGTATTTTCATCGGCAAATAGTCCTAATATTATTATTCTGCATGATGTATAGGTATATATGGACACCAAAGACAAAAACACGGGAAGCCCCTCACGAAATACTTCTTTTATTTCATCAAATTGAGGCATGGTCGGGCGAATTTTTAGTTTGAACAGTACCAATCCACTGCCAAGTATGCCATTTATGAGAAAACTGATAGTTGTAAAACCGGCATATAATACATAGTCATCGGGCGAATTGATACAGAGAAGGGTAGCTATTACCATCGCAATTCTGGAAATGAAATTTAATATTCCCAAAAAACGCATCTCTTCCAATCCCATAAGAAGCCACATGGGAAACAATGACTCGCCTATGACATATAAAAACAAAACGGCATATAGACCTTTATATGCGGCAAATTGCTGTTGAGGTGTTGTAAAAATAAAAGTAAAGTATGCTATTGCAGCAAGTATGCACAGTAATAACTTTGCTACAGAAACCGAACTGTATAAACGTTGAATATAGGAATGATCATGTTTGTGTAAGGCGGCTTTTCTTGAAGCGGAATTATTAAATCCATAGACTGTCACAAACTGAAATATCATAACGAAGGAGATGCCGAAACTCGTAATACCGAATTTTTCAATGCCAAGTTTTCTTGTTACAAAAGGAACAAGTACAAGCATGGCAAGCTGACCCAATACATGGATTGAGGACAAAGAAAGAAAATTTTCCAGAACTAATCGAACGGCGGGTGTTTGTAGAAGTGCCCGCAAGCGTTCAACGTTTGCCGAGACGACCGATGACACCATGATAATATCCAAGGAGAATTGCTTTTAACTCATCAATGTTTTTGCTTCGCATGCACATTTTTATTGTATAAAAAATAGGTCTCAGATTCCGCACAGCTATCGAGCCGAAGCGTCTGTCCAAAACGACCAAATTACGTGCTTCATAATACCGTTTCCATGCCGGAGTATTATGGGCATCAAATGGTATCATTCTTTGTAATTGTGCATGCTCGGTGATTAATGTTGACAATCCATGTCGCCAACATCTCTCAAAAAATTCTGTGTCATCGGCAAAGATAAAAAAATCTTTATCCGGTAAACCTACCTTTTCAAAGACCACGGTATCTATGAGCGGTCCTTCAAATGTTGCGCATTCCACTTCCACCACACCATCGCGATAATCGGCATCATTTGGATGGCGTACCCATAAACTTTTAAAGGGATTGGTAAAATTGCAGCGTACCGGTTCGGGACGAAAGGGAATAGTACCGTGATAGCGCTGCGGTGCCACAATCTTATTGCCTTTCTCACTTAATGCGAGTAATTGTTCAAGACAATGCTGATCAGGTAAGACATCATCATCCATAATCCAAATTTTCTGTATATCGTAGAGCATAGCTTGTTCTATACCGCGCACAAATCCGCCGGATGCACCAACATTTTCTTGATGAATGGTAATAATATCATGTTGTTGAGCAAGCCATTGCGGTGTTGAGTCCGTGCTGCCATTATTGATAACGATAATATATTGCGGGCGGAAGATTTGACTACGTACCGCATCAATCGTTTTCTTGAGCATATCAAGGCGATTATATGTAACAATGACTGCTGCAACCGACATGAGAAATTGAGAATAAAATAAAAGTAAATAACTGTAATTAGGATTGAGCTATTGTATGTTCAAAGACACTTAAAGCCCTTGCTGTCACTTGGTCCATATTGTAATATTGATAATCGGCAAGGCGACCACAAAATAATACTGTGGACTGAATTTTTTCCGCTTCTTTTTTATACTTACGGGCTAATTCTGTATTCTCATGTTGAGGTATGGGATAATATGGCTCATTTACTAATTTATCATACCTTTGCGGATATTCATACGCTATGGTAGTTTTGGCATGACTTTGTTTTGAAAGATGCTTAAATTCCGTTGTTCGTGTATAGAGATGATTGTTCGGATAGTTAATTTGAGCTACCGATTGCTCTAATTCAGTATCAATAGTCCGGAAATCAAAACGCAAACTTCTATATGGTAATTCGCCGTGCATATAATCAAAGTATGCATCAATCGGACCTGTGTAAATTATTTTATTGAAGGAGACTATATCTGTGATGTCTTTGTAATCTGTTTGTAATGCTACACTTATCAGAGGCGATTGTAACATGGATTCAAACATTTTTGTATATCCGAATTTTGGGATACCTTGATAAATATCTTGAAAATATCTATCGTCCCGACTTAAAAACACAGGCACTCTTGCGGTAACGGACGGATCAAGATTTTCAGGAGTTAATTCCCACATCTTCGTTGTATAGCCATGAAACACATTGTCATAAATATATTTAGCCAAAAATTGCAAATCACCATGTGCGGATTGCTGTAATTTCAAAATAGGAATTTTATCACCATAGCCAAATTGCTGTAATAATTGTTCTTCCAATTTTTTTGCATACGATTCCGTAAATACCGCATAAAGTGAATTGAGATTAAATGGTACGGGAATCAATTTTCCCTCAACATAGCCCAATACATGGTGAAAATAATTATTCCATTCTGTAAAACGGGAAAGATAACCCCATACTTTATGTGAATTTGTATGGAAAATATGGGGACCGTATTTATGCACTAAAATATGCTCATTATTGTAATAATCATATGCATTACCTCCAATATGATTGCGTTTATCAACAATGAGTACTTTCTTTTGTAAGACGGTAGCGATTCTTTCAGCCAAAGTACAACCGCTGAATCCTGCACCGACAATAAGATAATCGTACATAAAGTATAAATCCTGCGGTTAATTATTGAATACTTATAGAACGTGAAAGAGCCGAAATATATCGAATGCGCGGGACGATAATGACCGACACACACATAATAATCAGCATTCCAAGCATGGCACCGGCAATAATGACTGTGCGCATGGGACGCGATTTCTTTTGCGGTATAACGGCTTCGTCCAAGATATACATTGTAGGAGCATTTTTGTGTTCATCCATGATTGCTTGTTCAAGCATGGGTTTAAGAAATAACTTGACTTTGGTCAATGCTTCAAACTCCGCATAAAATTGTGCATATCGCACACCGATATTCATTGCATCCCGCAGCGCAAAATTGCCCGCAAACCCCGATTTATTTTCAGCATCATAGAGTTTACTTCGGAACTCATCGAGTGCTAACTTTTGTGTTGTTGTCGCAGGGTCATTTTCACCGACTGTATTTTTGAGCATTTCATATTGCACTTCCGATTTCATCACCTGAGTTTTAAGATCTGCAAGTGATGATGCGATAGCTCCGGCTTGGTCAACAGGTGAAAACACCAAAGTTTTACCGGACAGTTTATGCAAAGAATCACCGATATAGGCAAGTTGTTGTTCCGTTGTTGCTATGCGTTTTTCAAGATACTCACGATTCGTGGATGCTTCTAATCGCGATAATCGTAATGATATGCCATTCGCAATTTCGACGGCGCGGTTTGCCATCTTTACCGCTTTTTCAGGACTTTTGCTATAGATGGTAATATTGTAATTTCCTTCGGATGTCAGTTCTATTTCCAGATTATCCTTAAGATTATCGCGTAATGCTTTCATATTCGAGTCGGGCAGTTCATACTCTTCATGCAATTTAAATTCATGAATCAGCGAATCCTTGAAGCTGCGACTCTCCAATATAGTAAGATAGGTATAGCTCTCGTTTTTGCCTCCCAATTTTGAAAGACCGATGTCTTTGAGTGCACTGGTCATACCACCGAGCATACTGCTTAAAGCTCCGCCCGGATTATTGGGGGGGACTATGTTCACAGTTGCCTTGTACCATGATGGCATCATAAATGCCACGACAGCCGCTATGGCACCGGCTATGATGACCATAAGAGAGATAAAGAGTTTATTACGCCAAAGAAGTAACCAGATAGTTAAGCCATTCAATGCTGGCAGTGACTGTACATTTGATTGTTGGGTTTCCTGTTCGGACATTGTCAAGATAATGATGATAAACGAAATTCTTAACGCAAAACTACGAAATCACAAGCCCAATATGGGCAGAAATTGAAACAATTCATGTTTTACTTAGTAAATTACGCCTTGTATAAAGCACTTCTTTAGACTATAAAACAAATACTTCATTGTCTTAACTCGGATGCGGACTCTATTTTCACAGTTTTTTGTACCTATACAAAGGACAACAAAACAACCTTTGGCGCGCTTAGCCATTATCGGCATACTCGCTAAATTAGCATTGGACAGTGTGTCAGTGATTATGCCTGCCTCACTTGAATGGTTACTTATGCCATTTATACCATTGCTTGGGATTGGCAGTCTTGTTATATGGGTGGCTGCCGTAGAAAAAGACGAAGAAAAAATAGACTGTGAATTGTCGGAAAAAGAACAACCCTTACAATTGAGTAGCATGATAGGCAATATTGCTTTTATTGTGCTCATGGTGTTGATTGCTTCCAATGTAACCGTATCCTTGCTCGGTAGTTCGTCTATGACAATAATAAGCATGGCTATCTTTGATATGCTGATACTTGCATTTATAGCCATAACGGGTGATATATTTCGTATTCTTCGCCGATTGCTCATTCTTAGACGTTCTTCATCTACAAAACTCACCATGCGAGTGACTTTACTTTTTGTGTTGGCTTTTCTGTTCTCTTCAACTCTGCATTTTGTTTTTGGTGTGGTGGATGCAATGGCTATTGTAATTTCATCGGGCGGATTAGCGGCTGTATGGTTCTTTTTGCGATTGAACCAAAATGACTGGATTAATGCTCTGCCAAGAAAAGACAAAATATTTTTACTGCGCCGCACCATTTTCAGTCTTTTTACATGTTTATTAGTTCCGGGCTTATTGATACATGACTCTGTGGACGGAAACAATGGTCTGGAATCTGCATATATGTCTATTGGTTTTTGTGTGGTTTTTGCTTCTGGTATTTATGGAGCTGCACTTTCTCGTTTGTTTTTTTCTATTCTATTTTCTCTTCCAACAGCACAATTTATTGATCGGAGAAATTATGAAGTAGAATCACTTATCGAGTTGAATCGTTTGGCTTTATCGGATACATCCATTGAGAATATCGTCACAACGATTATGTTTCGTGCTATGGAGGCAACACGTGCCGAAGGAGCTTGGTGCGAAGCATTAGCCCCGCAATCTTCCGATTATATAGTGCTTGCCTCGGCTGTGCTGACTGATGAACATATAGCATGGTTTCATCGTTCTTCAGAATTTGAATCTAAAGTATTGCGTTCACAAGAACAGATTCTTATTTCCAATGTCGAAGATGACCACAATTTGGCATATCTGGCAAAATTCCCGCAACCATTAGCGCGTTCCGTTCTTGCCATGCCTTTATTTGCCGGACAAAAAAGAGTGGCTATGTTAGTACTTGTGAAAAGGGATGCTTATGGTTTTCAGGGAGATGATTTGCGCATTCTGCGTGCATTCCAACACAATGTAAAAATAGCATTAGATAATGCGAAGTTATTAAGAGAATCTATTGAGAATGAAAGAATTAAGCGTGAGCTTTCGCTCGCCAGCAGTATGCAAAACACGATGCTTCCGCAAAAATTACCGGAAATAGCAGAGTTTGATATTGATATACGATGCGTGCCGGCAGCAGAAGTAGGCGGCGATTATTATGATTTTGTACAATTAGAAAATGGCATGTGGTGTCTCATCATCGGTGATGTTTCAGGCAAAGGTATTCCTGCCGCATTTTATATGGCACATGTGAAAGGCATTGTTCTTTCTTTGGCGGGAATGGCAAAATCACCGAGCGACTTTTTGCTCAAAGTCAATAATGCATTGTATGGTAATATGGAAAAACACGCCTATATTACAATGTCTGTGTGTATGTTTGACACAGATGCTAAAGAGTTAGTTCTGGTCAGAGGTGGGCATTGTCCAACATTTTTGAAGCAAAACAGGGCAGTGGCTGTGGTGACACCCAAAGGGCTTGGCATAGGACTTGCCGCTAATTCTTTGTTCGTTCCAACATTGCAGGAAATGCATATCCCATATTCAGAAGGTGATATTGCATACTTTTTTACGGACGGTGTATCAGAAGCAAAAAATACTATAGATGAAGAGTTCGGTTATGAGCCGATTCTGGATGTATTGCGCGGTGTGCAAGATGGCGAAACGAGTAAAGTCATAAACGAAACCATAATGCATGAAGTTCGTTCCTTTGTGGGGACTGCACCGCAACATGATGATATAACATCCGTTGTTGTGCGATGTGTTCAGTCAAAAGCGCAAAACTCATTAGTGACTTCTTCGTCTAATGGAGAGTATCAGACAGTTGAACGATAAACAAGATTTTTTTTTAAGAGGACAGAGAGAATGAGTCATAATTTTGACATACAATCAACAAAACAGGGCAATGTGCAGATATTACGTATAAAGGGCTTCCTTGATGCCCATACGGCACATCTATTGGAAAAGGCAATTGAGGATAAAGTTAAAGCCGGAGAATCTTTTATCATTGTTAATTTTAAAGATTTAGACTATATAAGCAGCGCAGGGTTGGGTGTATTTATGGTTTTTATAGAAGAAATACGCAGCAATGGAGGAGACATCAAATTGGTGGAAATGAAACCAAAGGTATTCACAGTGTTTGATTTATTGGGTTTTCCGATGCTGTTTGATATTCTTTCAAATGAACAAGAAGCTCTCTCTAAATTTCAAGTCTAATCATGGATTCAAAGTTTCATATACTTGGCAGCATCACTGTTGCAGCTCAGACGCAAGAACTCAATGTTATCAGAGAGTTTATTGCTCGGTGTGCTGCTGACTGTAAATTCGATGAACAGCAAATTAATTTTATTGAACTTGCTGTTGACGAGATTTGTGCAAATATTGCGCGTCATGCCAAGGAAAGGCAATCAGCAAAAGAAATTATTGTATCAGTATCAATTGAAGATTCTCAATTTGTTGTAACTATTGAAGATAATGCAATGCCTTTTAATCCGTTGAATGTTCCTTCTCCCAATATGGTTGATTATTTCCGTGCTTATAAAAGTGGTGGCTTGGGCATTCATATTGTTCGTACCGTTATGGATAATGTTATCTACACGCCATCGCCTACCCATCTTGGTTACAATGCCTTAACATTGCGTAAACAACTCCCCGTATAATCGTTTACTCGCATTTTGTGAAAAAACCTCACCAAAATCCCTTAAAAAAACTGTAATTTCGTACAAAATGATTGACTCATTCACTGCGATATTTACTCTCGATGGTTAAATTTCTTTTCATTCTGACCGGATTATCTCTCGGTATCGGGCTGGGAATTACCCCCGGTATCTTAAAACCAAAGCCAATATGGTGGCGCATAGCATTTGTTCTTATTATGACTTTAGTCGTCTTTTGTTCTTTGCATCCTCCTATTGCCGGGACTTTTGCCGATGCGGTTATTGCAGGAAGGGCAAACCCCGATGCTCTTGTTCCCGTGCATATAGCACCTACCAAAGGTGGTACCTTCGATACACAGTCAAAGCTATGGTATGTGCAGGTCAATGATGTACAAAATGTGACAGAAACAAGAAAAACAGTTCTTCTGCTTTGCAATGAAACTTTGTACAATCAAGCGGGAAGTTTTCAACAAGATTTGGTTGTCTATGTCAAGCGATTGGACAATGACATAACATACAGTGTGGAAAGTGTCGGTATAAAAAACCCTATGTTTACTTTACCATTTATTATGGGACTTGAAGAACGCGCTCGTATTATGTTCTTTCATGTTCCGGCTGCATGGATTGCTTTTATTGCCTATGTGGTCAGCATGATTTACGGTATGAAATATTTGCGTCGTCCTGTGATGGAATATGATGTGATGTCGTCGTCTGCCGCTATGGCAGGTACTGTTTTTTGCATTCTTGCCACTATCACCGGAGCCGTCTGGGCTAAATTTAATTGGGGAAAGTTTTGGAATTGGGACCCAAGACAAACATCAATCTTTGTTTTACTCTTGGTCTATGGGGCATATTTTGCTTTGCGATCTGCCATTGAAAATCCGGCAAAACGCGCACGCCTCAGCAGTGTCTATTCCGTGTTGGGATGCGTCGCCGCGCTCTTCTTTATCTATATAATACCCCGACTTTATGACGGGCTTCACCCGGGTTCCAAAGACAGCGGCAATGCAGGACCTGTGCTCAGTACCGCATCTGATTCCTTAGACACTACAAAACAGATTATTTTGTCTTTAGCACTCGCAGCATTCACAATCTTATTCTATTGGATTATGAGTGTAAGTGCAAGAACGCGACTTGCTTTGTCTAAAGTTAATTCATAATTCTTTCAACTCTTAGCCGAATATAGATATATATGGAAACATTCTTAACCCAAAACGCTCTCTATGTGGTGCTTGTCGTCACAATGATTACATGGGCAGGTATAGCGATTACTCTTAATCGCATTGAACAACGCTTACAAAAAGTCGAGAAAAAAATAGAACGTTAATACAAGGAGACAATCAGATGAAACAACGATATATTATTGGATCAGTGATAGTGCTGATTTTCGGTGTGATTGCATTTATATCACTCGAAGGCAGCAAAATCGAATATACCAATATTGCTTCCGCAAAAGAAACAGGGCGCAAAGTACAAGTCAAAGGAGTATGGATTAAAGAAAAAGGTGCCGATTATAATTCGCAAACCAATGAATTTACCTTTTCCATGCGCGATGAACAAAATAATGAAACAAAGGTTATCTATCAGGGTGCTCGACCCAATAATTTCGAAATTGCTGAAAGCATTGTCGTCAAAGGAAGAATAGAAAACGGAACATTGCAAGCATCGGATATATTGACAAAATGTCCGTCCAAATATGAAGGAAATGCAGAACAATTGTCCAATTCATCCAAATAATATTCACCGACGATGCGCTTACTACGTATAATTTTTATTGTGGCAACTGTCTGTACCTTAGCAGTTTCCGGTTACTTTATGACCATTCATACAAGTTTACCGACACCGACTTTCAATAAAGCAATACTTGAAGCAACAGGGCAGGGAAGCGAAGAGCAAGCTAAGAAAATCAAAATTATTTCTGCGGCTGTTATTGATCCCGACCATCCCTTCACGCCTCAAGAATTTTATGCCATTGATACCGAAGGCACGACATTCCGCGTTAATTATACCGGAAATGACCCATTGCCTGCAATGAAAAATGGTGAAGCAATTGACATTATAGGGCATGTCCATGGCGGTGAAATGCCTTATGTCCATGCAAGCCAAGTCATCAAATCGCATTAAAAATAATAGGGGTATGTGACAATATTCCCTCAAATTTTCACATCAAATATCTCAATATATGATAGCCGATTTTCTCAAAGACTTCTATGTAGGTCAAATACTCATGCACCTGCTTTTTGGTGCTGCGCTCACATCGTCGCTCTATTATGTTCTGGCAATCAGAGGTAAAGCCAATGCACTTCCTATTGCGAGAAAAATATTCCATAGCTTAACCATAGGTATTGTGCTTGCTTTGTGTCTGAATATGATGAATGTGATGACCAGCGATTTCAATTATACCTATGTGTGGAGCTATTCCAATAAAGATTTGCCCACATGGTATTTAATGGCTGCGGGTTATGCCGGACAAGAAGGGAGCTTCCTTCTATGGACAACATGGGTGGCGCTTATCGGGTCGGTATTAATTCCTTATGTGCGAAAAAGAAATTGGGAAGCCGAAGTCATGGTATTTTATTCCGTGATTTTGGTTTTTTTGCTTTTATTGCTTGTGGTGAAAAATCCTTTTGCTTATATATGGGACACTTTCGCCAAAGACGGCATTCAAAAAGGTTATACGCCTCTTGACGGTCGCGGCTTAAATCCGCTTTTGCATAATGTTTGGATAACAATTCATCCGCCTATTTTATTCACCGGTTTTGCTGCGCTGTCAGTGCCATTTGCTTTTGCTATGGCTGCCATGATAAAAAGGCAATACCATGAATGGGTCAACGCCGTATTACCTTGGACACTCTATGCCACCGCAATTCTCGGCTTCGGGATTATGCTCGGTGGATTTTGGGCTTATGAAACTTTGGGATGGGGAGGATATTGGGCTTGGGATCCTGTCGAAAATTCCTCATTAATTCCTTGGCTGACAAGTGTCGCGCTTGTCCATACCATGCTTGTTCAAAGAAAGACAAAAGGTTTGGTGCGTACCAATATACTTTTGGCTCTCGCATCATTCATTTTGGTATTGTATTCCACATTCTTGACCCGCTCCGGTGTTTTGGGCGATACTTCCGTCCATTCATTCGTTGATCCGGGGATGTTTGCTTATGTTATTCTTGTTATCTTCATGTCCACATTTATTATTCTTGGTGTGGGAATGTTGATTGCACGACGCAAAGATTTTCTCGTATTAACAGAATCATTTGCGCCACAATCGCGTGAATTTTTACTCGCCATCGGTTCGGGATTAACCCTTATGAGTGCATTAATTGTGCTGTTGGGAACAAGCTATCCTTTATTCGCCGAAATATTCGGAATGACAAAAGTGGCTCTTGACCAAGGGTTCTATAATCGTTTGCATCTGCCATTAGTCACCGTCATCATGATGGTGAACGGTGTGTCATTGGTTGTGCGCTGGAAAGCAAAAACGCTCGGCTTAGTGATGAAAAAAATACTATTTCCACTCGGTTTGGCAATTGCAGCAACCATTGGTTCTTTTATTATCGGAGTGCAAGACCCTTGGTATATTGCTTTGGGATTTGCATCGTGGTTTGCTTTATTTGTCAATGCCGAATTAGCATTAAAAGTAGTGAGGGCAAAATTTTCTTCCACAGGCGCATATATCAGCCATGCAGGCATTGCATTATTAATGATTGGCGTGCTGGCAACGTCCCGCTACTCCGTCAAAGAACATGCGCGTTTAGTGCAAGGACAACCCCAAACCATACTCGGTTATACCATGACCTATATCGGGAAAAACCAAGTGGAGAAAGAAAGAAAAGATATTGAACGCTATCATTATTATGTGGTCGTACAATCAAAAAACAAAGTTGATACCGTCGCGCCCGTCATGTTTTGGAGTGATTTCAATAAACGACAAGCAGCATTCCAAGAACCCGGAATATCTTGGTCTATTGACAAAGATGTGTATCTGTCACCCAAAATATTGGAGATGGAAGGCGAATTGCCCAAAGCTACACTCAAAAAAGGCAATACCATTGCTTTACCAACCGATACATCATTGAAAATAACATTCGAGCGTTTTGATATGTCGGGTATGCGAGGCGGTCCGCAAAATGGAGGTATCCGCCCGGGTGCAGTTGTTTCGGTCACCATGCCCAATGGCGAGAAAAAGGAATTAACATTATTCGCCAATATCGCTATGCCTTCGATGGAAACAATTCCCGAACCATTGATGATACCCAATACAACACAGCAAATTGCATTTACCAAACTTGATGTGAACAAAACTTCTTTGGAAGAATCCGGCGCAATGTTCACCTTTTACGATACAGCAAAACCACAAAGCGCACCCAAAGAAGTATTTACGGCTGAAATTTCCATCAAACCGCTTATTAATTTAGTGTGGTTTGGGGTGATTGCAATGGTCGGCGGATTCTTTGTGAGCATCTTCCGCTATGCTTCCAAAAAAACTCCCATTGAAAGAGCAGAAAATGCAGACAATACAGAAATTAAAGAAAAAGTAGAAGTGCCGGCAGAAATAGAAAAATAATATATTTCTGCCGGATTATTGCATTAATACACGGCATTACACTCTGAAATTGAAGCGTCGTGATACTCAAATATATTAACCCATATCTGTGCATCGGATATGGGTTTTTTATGTCCATGAGACGGTATCGCAGAAAGTAGTGATTGTTCGCTGAGCAATGATGAAGATGAATGGTGCAATCGGGCAAAGTTGGATGTGGTTTATGCTGTTTTGCCCTTTACGGAATCGGGTAATTTGATAAAATACAATCATAATCATGCTTTTCATCCACAGCGAGATGAGCCACAGTTGGATTGCCTTTGAATTTTGCCACACCGAAAAGATTCGTTTCCCAAAAATCAGTGAGTTTTTCAAGATGTTCCGCCCATTGATCATCGGCAATATGATGATGGAAAATGGGATATAAGAGATTGGTAAGTCAATATCGCACAAACCTTAGTGTACTGAATTACGAAATTGCTATAGGGCATATTTATGTCTATTTACGTATATTTGAAAAAACACTTTGTGCAACAATCCTTGGTACCGTTTCCAATGAATGCTATGATTATGAATACCACATTCTCAAAAACACGCCGCGCAATCGCGCTTTTCTTTTTTTTCATGACCATCATGATTGGCATGAACACATGGCTTTATGCCCAAGCAACACTCACACCCATTTGGACAACACCGTATGGCGGCATAAGCGCATCGTATAGTTCTGATGGCAGTAAGGTAATGACATATAGTTATTATGGTGTAAGTGTTTGGAATACGAGTACGGGTAAAGTACTTGCCAACTTGAGTGGGCATAGCGGTAATATATATTATGCCGAGTTTAATGGTGATGGTGACAAAATAGTTACGGCGAGTGAAGATGGAACTGCTAAGATATGGGATGCGAACACAGGCGCATTGCTCATAAACTTGAGTGGGCATAGTGATTATGTAAGTTTAGCATTGTTTGACGTTTCCGGCGATAATGTCCTAACATTGAGTGCAGGTAATGCGATTAAAATATGGAATGTAAACACAGGCGCATTGCTCAGAACTCTGAGCGGACATAGCAAGAGAATTACATCTGTGGGTTTCAACAATACCGGTAATAGGGTGATAACAGCAAGTGATGATAGTACTGCCAAGATATGGGATATTGCTACCGGGTCATTGGTATTGACTCTCACCGGACATAAAGGAGGTGTTGAGGTAGCAAAGTTCAATAGTACAGGTGATAAAGTAGTTACCACAAGTTGGGATCGTACAGCTAAACTATGGGATGTCGCATCGGGATCCTTGCTATTCACTCTGAATGTACAAAGTGGATTTATTAGTTCAGCAATGTTCAATAGTACGGGCGATAAAATTGTAACCTTGATTAATGATAAGGATAAGACTGCCAAGATATGGGATGTGAGCACCGGTTCTTTAATAGCCACGATGAGTGGGCATACAAGTTGGATTAGTACAGGGGTCTTCAACAGTTCCGGTGATAAATTACTGACTGCGAGTGAAGATGGTACTGCCAAGATATGGAACGCAAATACAGGATCTTTGATAACGACAATGATTCGAGATAGTATTGGTATAAATTCGGCAGTCTTCAATAATGCGGGTGATAGAGTAATTACAGCGCATGATGATGGTACTACCAAGATATGGGATGCCATAACCGGTGATGTATTAACCGTTTACGGTGGTCATGGAAATCGTGTTTTTTCCGCATTGTTCAATAGCAGTGGCGATAAAGTAGTCACTGCAAGCCGTGATGCCACAGCAAAGATATGGGATGCGAGTACCGGGCAATTATTCGCTACGCTCTACGGAGGACCATCAGACGGAATTGCTGCTGCTGAGTTCAATAATGCAGGCGATAGAGTAGTCACTGCGAGTTTGGATGGAACATCTAAACTATGGGATGCCAATACAGGTTCATTATTGACTGCGTTCATTGGACATCAGTCATATGTTACTTCGTCCGTCTTCAATAGTGCCGGAGATAAGGTCTTAACAGCAGCGTATGATAGTACTGCGAAGATATGGGATGCCAATACAGGTTCTTTGTTATCCACGCTTAGTGGGCACAATGGTGTTATTGTTTCAGCGAAATACAACAGTACAGGAGATAAAATTGTAACAGCAAGTTATGATAATACTTGCAAACTTTGGGATGCCATGAGTGGTTCTTCGATATTTACTTTACAAGGACATAAGGCTCGGATTATTACGGCGGTTTTCAACAGTATGGGTGATAAAGTCATAAGCGCATGTGAAGATCGTACTGCGAAGATATGGGATGTCGGCACAGGTTCATTATTAAAAACACTTAGCGGACATAATGGGGTTATTCGCACGGCGGAATTCAATAGTACCGGAGATAAGGTTGTGACCGCGAGTGGGGATAGTACCGCCAAGATATGGGACACAAATACGGGTGATTTACTCTTTACTTTGAAGGGGCATAATGGTCGTATTAATTCTGCAAAATTTAATGCTGCGGGCGATAAGGTTCTTACGGCAAGTACTGATTTTACATCAAAGCTGTGGGATGTCGCAACGGGTAGATTGCTCGCCACTCTCAGCGGACATGTAAGTGATGTATATTCCGCAGTATTCAATAATACGGGCGATAAAGTTGTGACCACAGGTTTGGATGGCACAGTCAAGATGTGGGATATAAGCAGCATTACATCTGTTAATGAGAGTCCCACTATGAGTTCACGTGCAGAGATGTCTATATCGCCGAATCCGGGTAATAATGCCATTGAACTTATTTATTCTGTGGGTGCTGACAGCAAAGCAGAGCTATTTGTCACGGATATACATGGACAGAAAGTAGCGGATTTAGCCCTCGAAAATTCGGGAACATATCGCCGGACGATACAGACACATGATTGGACTGACGGAGTATATGTGATTGTCTTGCGCACTGTCCATGAGACGGTATCGCAGAAAGTAGTGATTGTGCGCTGAGGAATGATAAAGATGAATGGTGCAATCGGGCAAAGCAGGAGTTTATGCTGTTTTGCCCTTTACGGAATCGGGTTTCTGATACCATAAGACCATAAATTGAGTATGTGCCATACGTCGTGCAGCTTCTTTTGCTTTGTCTGCATTTTCCCCTTCGAATAAATCGGTGATGGTGGCGATCCATACTTGCAGCCATCGTCCGAAATGGATTTGCCCAATGCCATAATCATGCTTTTCATCCACAGCGAGATGAGCCACAGTTGGATTGCCTTTGAATTTTGCCACACCGAAAAGATTCGTTTCCCAAAAATCAGTGAGTTTTTCAAGATGTTCCGCCCATTGATCATCGGCAATATGATGATGGAAAATGGGACCCAAGAGATCATCACGGCGGATAGTGCCATAGAATTGATGTACTAATGTGCTAATATCCGCCCGCGTTTTTATATCGTGTTTCATGCGTACATAGTATGTTTATTTCCACCCCACAAAAGTAAGAAGAGTTGAGGGAAGTAAGAATCAACAAAATGTAAGAGTTGTAGATAATTACCCAATGCGTCTCGATGGTATTAAAGGATTGAATCTAATTTCAAAGAACGCCTCCAAAGCTAACAACCAATGCTTGTCATTAGTATCTTTGACATTAAAAAGTAGTATTGATTTATCAGAATAGTTGTTTATGTCCCAAATACAATGTTCATTGTTTCCTGTCTTATCTTCCAAGTGATCCATCACTCTTCTTCTACTGTTATGCATACTCACTCCGACTTTGTATATAGTATCATTTCCGATAAAAACATAAACTCCGGGATGCCACACAATATTATATGTCTTTGAGGGTAATTCTAAATTTTTGATTACATCTCTTTCCATAGGAGTGTTATGGGATAAGATGTCAATAATCTCGAATTTATCTTTTATAAAGCTAAACTCTTCTTCGAAAGTTTGAATTATTTGTTCTTTCATGAAAAAATTAAATAGTAGTTAATAAAGATTGACCAATACTAATATGCTTGCTTACGATTGTTTGCAATCAATATCATCGCAAAAAGTAAATCTGATATTGAATATATTACTTTTTAAAACTTGAAAAGAATATCTGTAAATGCGTGAACATATAAATTATCATTACTGATTCTTGATGCCAAATGGAATATGTACTAATGGTATATTTTCTAATGCAGGGTCTAGATGTGTTATTTGGTCATCTAAGAATAAATGGGGTTTTAGAACCTTTAAGACTCTACTTTTTTCTATTCCACCTAACAAAAACATTTCGTCAACAGTAACATTCCAATTCTTTAGTGTATTTATTGCTCTTTCATGTGAAGGAGCACTTCGAGCAGTAATTATTGCAGTTCTAAGTATCTTTTTATATGTATTATTGTTTTGCTCTTTTTTCGTCTCAAGCCGTTGAAAAAATGAAATTTTTGTAAAGAAATCGGCAAGTGGACCAGGGTTGTGAGGTATGCCAACTTGCTCTTGTTCGTGTTGAAGAAACTTATCAAGTCCATCCTTTGTGAAGACTTTTTCTGAATTGTCGTCAGCAATTACGCCATCGAAGTCAAAAGCTATTCTTAACTCCATATCATCATCAACTTCATCATATATGTTTGTCTTGATGATTCTTCCAGCCGGATAGCTTGCGTTAATTGCATTTATCACATCTTCAGAATCAGTAGACAGAAAAAGAGAAATGTTGTAAGTTGGTATATAGCTAAATGGCGATTTACCTGATGTAAATGCTCCTCTAGATATGTCCAAGTTGTGAGTTCTGACTGCATTAAGAATTCTTATACCTGTTTCAGGGCTATTTTTGGAAAGTAGTACTACTTCAACAGGGATTTCTTCATTATAAACTTTGTTTATATTGAGAAATCTTCTTATGAAGGGCATTGCTACTCCAGGTTCTAAGACCTTCTTAGAATTTTCAATTTGATAATTTCTGTATTTATCAACTCCTTCTTCTTTGAAAATTTTGTCTTCAAATTCTAAATTAAATAGTGCATTTGATGAAACACCAACAACTAGTTTCCGCTCAATTGGATAAGGCATTTATATATAAGTTAAATTTTAAATTAAGTATTTGATACTGTTGAACTTTAAATTACAAATCCATTAACTTCAATCATTTGCAGAGTATCCACGTTAAATAATATGGAGTCTTTAGTGATTACTCTAAAGACCCCTTGCTATCGGATTGAGTTATTATACATCTGTCTGAATATATGCTTTAACTGCTTGTTTAATGTTTTCAGAATGCTTATAAATATCATTGATATTATCCAATGGTATTTTTTGTTCATTTTTTTCTGCATTAAATAATCCAATGTACTTTTGTGATCGGTTGAAGTATAATCGGCAAATAGGTTTTCTATTATTGTCGTCTAACAATATGCCACAGTATGTCATAGTATCCCTCATAGCAATGCGTGATGGGTCAATTGTTTCTCGAAGAATAGATTTAACAATGTAAAAGCTTTCCATTTCTTCGGCAGTCGTAATGATGTCTTTGTCTTTACTTTCTGAGTTGTTTGCATCATTCGTTTCGGCTTTGTCGCCTACTTGATTAGTCATACTTTGCTCGTGTTGAGCAATACTGGACAATGCCATCGCTGACTTTAAACGTTCGTCAATAAGTTCATCAATAAGGTGAATAAATGCTTTTCTTGTTATATCTGTAAACTGGTCAAGGACTTTTTGAGTCATTGAACCATTATATATCTGTTTACCAACAAACTTTACAAAATCAGGGCTTGGAGATTTTATCTGTTCAAAAAGTAATCTTTTTATTTCGTTTGCGTACTTTAACTCACCCGCATTAGAAACAATTGAAGCTAAGTTAAATGTTGACTTGTGAAACTTCTTTACTTCATTAACAATAACATCCTTTATATTGAAGAAATCTATTTCTAAAAATGGTTTTGTATCCATTACATTTGGTTGTTCTAAATCTGTAAAAAACCGATAAACAATTCCATCTGTTAAAACACCAATCCGGGCAGGCAGGACAGCCGTAAAGTATCTAAAAAGTTGCGATGCGTGTTCATTATCTAAATTTACACCTGCTTTTTTGCATTCTATAAGCATAATTGGCGTCCCATCTTTGATAATTGCATAATCAACTTTTTCGCCTTTTTTGCCAACTACATCAGCTGTAAACTCTGGAATGACTTCTGTAGGATCGAATACATCATACCCTAACGCAGATAGAAATGGTAATACTAAAGCATTTTTAGTTGCTTCTTCAGTTTGAAGTGTGTCACGTAGTTTTTGGGCTCTTTGTGCTAAGTTGCGCACTTGATCGATGAAATCCATCACTAATCCTTTCAAATACTAATAATTAACAAATAGTTTAACCTAAAATATTTTAAGCAAATATAATAAAAATTTGGTTTTTGTTGTTCAATATCTTTATTTAAGATTAAGTAATTACAATCTCAGATTGATTTTTTACTTATTCAATTGAGAGATTCTCTCATTGATAATGATTGTCTATACTCTTTTGCATCAGGTAGAATCCTAAACTCAATTCTGTCAAAGTCTTTGTGAATATTCTTAACTGCATTTTTAATCTCATCAATTGATACATTAAAGAATTCTCTTTTTTCATTAACAAGATTCACACGACGATTATTGAAGATTTTGTGAAGTTGATTTTCCATTTCCGGTGCATTGTCTGAATAAATAATAGCGTGAACGTCAAATTCGAAAGGTACGGAGGCATCGCCTAATTCTTTCACTCTGTCAAGTGGTTCCAACCTTCGTGTCATACCGATTTTGTAGATGTTCTCACCAAATGAGCCAATATTACTAATGATGTAAACATGACCTGATTTTGTGAGTTGCGCTTGCGATAATGCTCTCTCTTTTTTGGCATGTGCCTCAGCTAACTGTTGTTCAAGTAACCTAAGTTGTGTATTGAGTTCTTCAAGCTCTTTTCCTTGCTTATTATGTAACTCCTTCTTAGCTTTATTTATGGCATCTTGATAGCGTTGTTCTTCTTTTTCGGCATCTTGTTTTGCTTTTTCTAATTCCCGCAATGCTTTTTCTTCTTCTCTCATTTGTTCTTTAATGAGACGTTGCTCCTCTTTCTCTTGTTCAAGCTTTTCTTGATACTCATAAACAAGTCTTAGTTCTTCAATCATCAGATTCACATAGTCATCTGTAATCTCAATATCCCATTTCTCACAAAGTTTATTGATTGCATCTTTAGATTTGCGAATTTTATCTTCGAAAGTAACAACATTACCAAATTTGACTTTTGCGATAATAGTATCACATTCGCCATTAAATGCGCGAAGTACTAATTTGATAATGTTCTTCATTAGTTTCTGTCCTTCTTTATCGCTTCCACGCACTTGCCATTGCGTGTTGGAAACGGCTGCTTTATCATCCTCAATCATCGTCTTCTGCTTCTTACGTATTTCTTCGAGTTTTGCCTTATACTTTTCACTCGTATCAAACGAATATCTTGCAGAATAAAATCCGACATCAATAACATCTGTAGCTTTTGTCAAATCAGATAGTTGCTTTTCGTGGATTTGAATACTCTTTTGAATTGTTTCGAGATCATTCAATGCCTGAATCTTTAGCTTGTGATTATCAAGAATTTTCTCTAAATCTTCAATACTTTTGACTGCTGCATCTTTGATTCTTGATTTCTTTATGTTTTCCTCCAATTGTGATAATTCACTTCTTAGCTCTCCTATACTTTTATTAGCAAGCTCTTTTAGTATTTGGTCTGACACTTGCTTTTTTGTTTTGAGGAGGAGAACTATTAAGACAATAGTTAGTATTAAAAGAAAAAATACTAATGCTTCCATTTTACATCCTTATAATAATGAATATGTTTATGAATTTATTTTTCGTTAAACTAAGCAATAGAATGTGTATCCATAATAAAATGATCTTCCTTACCCTTTTCTTTTTCTCCAAGGTGCATCAATTTCCCAATCGCCCGCCATAATGCAGCCATAGGGGATTATTTCATCAATGATAGTGCCGAGACCAAATTCTTGCATTTGTTTGGTGACCATTTCTGCATTTTTATAGGCACTCGGTAATTCGGATATATCAATATGACCGGAATAAAAACGAATATCCAAGCCCTGTGTCTCTTCATGAAACACTTCATCTATGGTTTTATGCGCATGTTTTTTCTTATGTTTCCCTCTGCTCAGATTTCTTCCCGCACCATGGGGCGCAAATCCCAAATTATTCTCGGTTGTTTCTCCCTTCACAATAAGCACGGGCTGACTCATATTCAGCGGAATTAAGCGCAATCCTTGTTGTGAATCGGGCACAAAAGCATCATCGAGCGGTGTGGCTCCTTTGGCATGATAAAAAATATCATCTTTTTTAAAGACAAAATTATGTTCATTCCAAAAACGATTATGTGCCTCGATACCTAAGGAATGAAGTGTGGCATCATGCAAAGTGTTGTGATTGAGTTTTGTCCATTCACGCACAATTTGCAAAGCATCCCAATAAGATTGCCCTTGTTCGGTATCATAGGGTATCCATGCATTCGGTTGTGCTGTTTTCGGCGATAATTCTTTGCGAAACATTTCTGCTATTTTCATTCCTTTTTTGTACAAATGCGCACCAAAACCACGGCTGCCATGATGCGTGACCATGATAGTTTCACCCGTATTTTTCGATTGCCCGACGAATAAAAAATGATTACCGTCACCTTGCGTACCAAGATGTTGTGAAGCTAAAGGCAAACTAATTTGATCATGAAACATATAATTATCACGAATTTTATCTTCAAGTTCTTTGGGTAATGTGGAAAATTCCTCACGCCCGCCACCGCCAAAATGTGTGACCGCATGCGCTGCATCAAGGACACGTTTCGGTGATATATGTCCCATATTTGTCATCATCACGGAGCAACAAATGTCCGCACTGTGCATGGACGGATGTATTGCATTGCGTGCCATGATGACCCCGCCGACGGGAATTTGTCCTTCTCCGGTAGGGCAGGCATCGGGCATCACTGCGCCGCCAACGATGGTGGGTGTAACCATTAATTGTTCCATTGCCGTGAAGACACTTTCCACATTCAGCAATTCTTCTTCGGATTCGGCGCGAATATTACGATAAAAGTCTAATGGCTTTGCATGGGGTTCTTGATATATGGGATGGACTTGATGTAAATATGTTCGTAATTGTTCGCCCTCCAGAGCATGGGCATTGGCATACTCGATGGCATCCTTGAACCATTTTCCGGGTGTAAATCCCAGTGCGATAATGTCATTTCCGGTAATCATGATATGATTAATTGTTATACAGTGAATAAAAATTCTGATGCGATGAACAGTGCAAGAGCATTGCGTTGTACTCTAAAATAGGACAAATCACGTACATAATCTCTATTCATTCCTGATTTTTTCGGGCGATTGGAGGATATTGTCAATAAATTTTGAGAAAGCTGCATTTTTCTATCATTATGATATATGTGTAGTTAGATCGTTGCTGAGTTCATGTGTGCTTGTGCGTGCTAAGGTTTTGTAAAGGTAGTGTATTGTATAAACCTTTGTATATTGCATTCGGCACATTGTGAGAGTGTTGATATAAAAAAGCACAATACGCAATGGCTCGAATATACATGGTGCTGTTGAATCAGGTGCTGCGTATAATTGTATTTTTTTTCATTACAATATTTCAGGTGAATGTATGAAGACATTGTTTCTTACTGTCATTGTTAGTGTATGTTGTCTATCACAGCAGGTATTTTCTCAAGAGCTTTTATGGCGGCAAGGAAGAAATTTCAGTCAGCATCCTGTTTCTAATTTTGAAAGTAATAATCACCCGGCCGGGCTGTATTTCAATGGCGAATATATGTATTTCTTGCGAACAGATACGGAAATTGCGCTGTATAATCCTCAGACTTTAGTCGAAAGTAAGAAACAGATTACAAATGTCGGTAGAATAATACAAGTTTCGCCCCATTGTAAATTAGTGTTGATTGAACACCCCGACAGCATGGTATTATACGATGTCCGCCACGGTAAAAATCTTTATTCTGTGAAGGGTAAACATTCTGTCGTGAGTTTTTCGCGTGACAGCCGTTACACACTATTTTCGAATGGCGATATTATTGATTGGAATGATACTTTAGTTTCCTCACCGATAATTATGCCGCGAAAAGTTGATAATGTGGATAAATATGCTCTTATGTCAGCCAATAGTAAGTTGCTGATGTGGGGGACATCAGATTCTCTCCGCATCTATGATATACAGAGCAATAGCAATACATGGATTCCATATTCCTTTGCAGATAATTCACAGTTTCGATTTTCACCCAATGGTTCAACAATTCTGAATTTTTCTCCTTCATTTATTACATCTATTACGACGCTTGATAGTAAAATATATACGCGCAAAGGAAAATTCGATACTAATTATGATTATGAATTTATTGATGATAATCATTATATGGCGCTTAGGAATATTGGCAATCAGTCTGTGCTTTATAAGCAAGCGGTGAATGATACGACAGCGAATTTTCAGCGAATGAAACCCGAAATTAATGGTAGTAACTATCCTCCAAGTTTTATTGTGACTGATGCTAGGCTCACAAAGGGTAATAGTATTCTTTTTTCACGTTCTAATGATGATTGCGGTGGTATGCCTACATTTTCAAATGTTATTTTCCATGTTATTGATACACTCTATTCCACAGTGAAAACTATACCCGATAATTCATTGTATTGTATGCGGGCAGGGTGTTTTATGGATGGCGATTCTTTATTGGTTTCTCTGACATGCAGAGGCACATTAATCCAAACGAATGTCGAAAATGGTGCGGTGGTTAAAGAATGGCAATTACCTAAGTCTATATTTACCGATACATTGTTTTTTATCAACGGATTTCATCTCTATGCAGAAGTATTGTCATCCGGAGATTATGTCCACTTCAATGCAGGTAAAAAGATTTATAGATTTTCAACACAACAGGGTACAATTACTGATTCTATGATGGTGGGTGATACATCGGTCACATTTCTGACATATTCATCGGATAAAAAGTATATACTTGCAGTGAGCGGTGATAAAGTCGCCATCGCTGAAAATACGAATTTTAGCTATATAAAAACAATCACGGCGGAATCTCGATTATTCCAAGTTTCCATGATCAATGACAGCATTTCATGTTCAGTTGCCGGTGATGGAAAAATATTGACCTATAGTTTTTCGCAGGGAACACGATTAGGAACAATGTTGTTAAAAGGGAAAAACATTCATTTATCATTATCGGGCAGTTCATACGCTGCGGATCAAATACCGAATATATTCTTGCAAAAAATGCCCGGACTTCTAAAATATCATAAAAATAATATCTTTGGTATTGCATCAATTAACAGTTATTTCATAAGAATAAAAAATCATGATAATCTTTGGGGTATAATGAATATACCGTTTCAGATTGATGACTCAAAAAACACGTATGTCAATCTTGTGAGTATTCATAAAGATTCCATTATTTTGGTCAAAAAATTAACCAATGGTTTCTCATGCCAAACAGATAATCTTATTGTATCCAATAATCAAAAATATGTGCTTGCCATTGGCGGATTCAGAACAGCATTTGATATGTATGCTTTTGACAGTATCAAGACATCTATTGTTGATGATAATACGCAATGGACAGAGAATCCGAATAATGGATTTTTGGTGCATTCGACTGCGTTTTCACTTCAACAATCGGAGAGAGTTGAGTCATGTGAGGTTTTTTCGGCGATGGGAGAATCTCAAGGATTGGCACATATCACATCAGAAGAAGGGAAAGTATTCGTAGAATTACCGCAAGGTTTAGTGAATGGAATGTATGTGTTGCATTTCAGAACAGATACGTCAACCAGAACTCAGTGTATTATTCTTATGAAATAAATTGGAAAAGACTAATATGACAGTAATGCTGTTGTGACGATGAGTAATGGGAATATTTGCGGAAGAACATATAGTATTTAACTAGAGCTAATAATCGGTATAAAAATTCATTGATATAAAGTCATTTTGACAATGAAAACCACTTTTGATTGAATGTAATTGCTCTTAGCATTGAGGAATCAAAAGGCATATTGGATCAATAGGAGAACTATAACAAAGTATAAAGGAATAAAAAACTTGCAAAAGGATTTAAGAATTGTAATTCCGGCATTCAGAACCGGTGAGACAATCCGGAATTGTATTCATGCAATTCTGGAAGCAATGACATTTCATACATCTTGGGAAATCATTGTTATTGATAATGGAAAAAATCCTAACTTAGAACTATTGCTCAAGGATTTTAATGTAAAAATTTTGCAAAGAGATGAAATTCACAGTGCAGCGTATGCAAGAAACGAGGGTGCTAAAAATTTTCTTACAGGTATTCTTGTTTTTATTGATAGTGATGTCGTTTGTGAAAAAGACTGCATTCGGAATTTAATCAAACCTCTTCAAGAAAATTTATGTGACGCGACCATTGGTAATTATTCCAAAAATATTAAAGGATTAAGCTTTTCACAAAAATATAAGCAGATATATATCAATCATATCTATAGTCGTGATGGTTCACATATTAAAAACGATTTTTGGACGGCTATATGCTGTGTACATGCTATGGTATTTCACAAATTAGGGGGTTTTAATACTAACTTTAAAGGTGCAAATGGAGAGGATCAAGAATTCGGGATTAGACTTACCCAAAAGGGTTTTACTGTGCTATCCGTGAAAAATGCGAATGGGCAACACCTTAATCCATACGGTGCATTGAATATTATGAAAAATGATCTTAAAAAGGGTTTAACCGCAGTGAACAATAGCTTAGAAAACAATGTGCCTTTGTCCGACAATAGACATTCAAAGATGAGAGATATTCTTGCTGTATTCTTCTCCATCATTACAGTTGTTTTTTTGCTTTTCAGTACAATTAATGAACATTTATTGTTTGGTTCACTGTTGGCATTATTAATGTGGCATCTATGCAGGATTTCATTATGTAGAACTTTCTTTCAAATCGGAGGATTGATTTTTTTCACAAAATCTTTGATTCTTATGTTTTGTTTAGACCTCATACGATTCACTTGTGTTGTAATTGGGTTTGCAAAGCACAAATTAACAACATTGTTAACTAACGATACATTGAACCATATTCAATTCCAATATAATAATGACACAAAAATTGATGCATAAAATCAGCGCAAGCAAGAAGTTGTTCTCGCCCGGAGCGCAAAAACCAATCTATTTGTTGAATTTCGTCACAAATAGTTGCAATGCGGCTTGCGACCACTGTTTTTACTGGGAAGAACTAAATACGAAAAAAAATCAGGAACTAACAGTTGAAGAACACTCAAAAGTAGCACAATCTTTAGGTTCAATGTTTCAAATTACTTTCACAGGGGGAAGTCCCGAATTAAGGAAAGATTTGCCCGAAATAGTTTATGAGTATTATAGGTATTGTAAACCAAGTAATATGACTTTTTGTATGTTGGGATATAATACTGAACGAATTATTGAACATGTTACAAAAATGTTACAAAAATGTAGTAGCCAACAAATTACTATTGGCATTTCTTTAGACGGCTTGGGAGAAGAGCATGACAATTATAGAAAGCTAAAAGGACTATTTGAACGAGTTGTAAAAACTGTAAATGAACTTCACAAACTACAAAAACACTATCCAAACCTTAGAATTGCTATTGGTATGGTCGTTCACGGACTCAATATTCATAAAGTAGAAAACTCAGCTTTATGGGTACGTAATAATTTACCTGTTGATATTTTAAAGCCAATTTTAGTTAGAGGTAATCCATTGAACCCTGAAACAAGAAACGATGAATGTATTGGCATTTACGATAAAATAGTAGATAGGGACAGACAGTGGCTAATGGATAAAAATGCAAAAAAATTAAATCTAATTGATAAGCTAATAAGAGCAAAAGAAAATGTTCAAAGAGATGTAATTAAAAAAATTAGCTCAACAAATACATCAGATATAACTTGCAGCGGTGGCAGAGAAACCGCAGTGATGTATCCTTCCGGAAACATTGCAGGTTGTGAGATGAGAGATGATGTTTTCGGAAATATAAGAGAACATGAATTTAATTTTAATGCTCTTTGGTTTTCGGATAAGGCACATTCATTCAGGAAAACTGTAGGTCAAGTACGTGAATGTGAAGGATGCTATCACCATTGTTTTATTAGTCCTGCAATTTTTCGGACACCGTCAATGTGGCCCAGAATTGCAAAATCTATTCTAGCACTAAATGATTAAAAAGTTCAGCGTGATAGTACCTTTGACGCAGCGACATTTCAGTGCAATGGCAACATTATTCCTCTGTATAATCAAAGTTTTGTATTTTTGAGAAAACAATAGACACAATGTGCTAAAACGATAGAAATGCAAAAGCTCGAAAGGTTTTTTGAATATTGATTGCCGGATTTCCGCTATACTGTTTTTCGCATCGTGTTACTGCATAACTAAGTATTATATAGGAGTCATTGTGAGTATATCGAAGTGGATAGTAGGATTTCTATTTTTGTCCGTCTGCATAACATCTGTGTTCTCTCAAGAACCTTTGTGGCGGCGCGGCGGAAGTTTTATTCTTGACTCTCGTGTAGGGGCTGTTGGAGGGGCTGTAGGGTTGAACTTTTTGAATACCGGTGTCTTCTTTGACACGACTTATGCCTATCAAGTTTTTGATGGTACTCTTCGACTTTATGAAAGAGAGAAAGGTATTTATGTTAGTCCGCCGTTTTCATTTAGCGGTAAAGTAATCGCATGTTCTCAACGATGTCGTTATGTCATCACGTCTGCGGGTGATGGAATACAATGTTATAACCTTGAAGAAAACACTTCTGTTTTTATACCGGAAAAGAGTGCAGTTCCACAATTGATTGAAGAGCAATCAGATATTGTTGTTTTAAATAATTGGAAAATATATAATCTGAAAACAGGGAAGTATGTGATGACCTTGGATGATGATTATTATCAAACGGATTTATATGTTCGCGATAATTTCCTTTATTGTAATGTTTCCTATCGAAAAACTTTGCGGATTGTTAACCTCGATGACGGAACTTATAAAGATCACGTTTATTCAAGTTATTTATCAAAATTTCTCGTGTCGCCTCATCGAAAGATTGTTGCATCATTTGGTGAACGGGATCATACCACGGAATTTTTTGAAGTAAAAGGGAATAATCTCATCTTATTACGAAGTTTAAGTTTTACTCACTCGGGTTGCTATTTTATTGATTCGTTGAATGTTATCCTGTTTAAGAAAAATACTCAAGGGTATAGTGCATATTTCTATCATATTGAATTTGATTACATTATAGATAGTCTTACTATACGCGACGAAAATGCTGATCATTTTTCTCCTGATATGATAGAGGACATTTCTGTCGAGCGGAAAAATGATATATTTCAGTGCATCATTACATATAGAACAGATATTAACTGTGATGGAGGTTTGCCCAAAGTCGGAGGTGGCTGTGCTTTTGCTACATTTGCTTTGAGAAATAAGGAAAAAGCAAAACATTACCCGAATACTATTTTTGGCTCATCAATGGTATTTATGCCACAAAGTTCGACATTCTTCCAACTTGATAATAGAGAATGTAATGTTATTCGGAGCGAAGACGGACGTTTGTTATCACAATGGACTTTACCACCATACTATTTTTCTGAAATTTATACATCATATCCTTCACTCTTGTTGCCATTGACGACAAATGAATGTCTTTACACGGTAAATAATCGTATGTATCGTATTTCCATAGATCAGAAAACTATTCGTGATAGTATTGTCTGGGATTCAAGTACCATCACAGTATTACGATATTCTTCAGATCAATCTCATGTCATTCTCGCGGATAAACGTGGAGCTGTTCTTATTCTTGACAAAGACGGTATGACGCTCAAAAGCCGCATCAATACAGGAACAGAAATTATCAGTGCTGCATTGCATAATGATGAATTGATATTTGCACATAAGGATAGCCCTGTTTTGTATCGGTATGATATAATCAACAATAAGATGCGAGATTCCGTAATCTTAGGGGAATCAATTACAGGCATACAGTCCGATGGTGATATTGTTTCCGGATCACTGTTTTTTTACAATGTACGTACTGGTAAAAAAATCTTTGCAAAAATGGAATATTTTTTAGAAAAGCGTATGTATAAGCCGATTGATGAACTGCCAATGATGTGGAATATTGTTCATAGCAGTACGGATATATTTAACACAAAAAAACGTATAACAACAGTAAAAATAGTGGGTGATACTGTGCTTACTCTACCTCAATTCGTAAATCCTTTAGGTTGCTATTTTGACGAAATTATATATTCCCAAAATGCCAAATATTGTTTCGTCTCGGGTTACGGTGTTTCTGCAATGTATAAGTCTCCCGATATTTCAGTCTCGGTAGAGGACAAAGAAAATAGTATCTCAGATAGAGAGACAATGTCATTGTGGGTTATGGGCAATACACTAACATTACAGGATAATATAGAATATACATCATGCAATCTTTATACTTTGGAAGGTGCATCATTGGGATTATGTGCAATGACAAAGACAGTTGATAAAATAACGATTCAATTGCCGGAAAGTATATCATCGGGTATATATTCACTGCATTTATATGATGCCTCGTCGGGTAATGTACGAAGAGTAATGATAGGGAAGTGATACAAAAAAAGCCGTCTTTGCAGACGGCTTTTTTTGTGAATATCTATAAACGATATTAAAATATCGGCGGATATTGTTGAGGATTAGCTTCATTCATGATAGAATACATCGCTTCGATAATATGTTCAGCTTCAGGTTTTGACCAGAAATTACCGTCAGTACCGTATGCCGGACGATGTTCTTGCGCTGTTAATGTCGCAGGCGTACTGTCAAGCCATTTAAATCCATTCTGACATTCAATAACTTGTCGCATCATAAATGCTGTTGTTCCGCCGGGCACATCTTCATCAATAAATATGATACGATTTGTTTTTTGTAATGATTGTACGATGATGCCTGTTGTATCAAAAGGTAAGAGTGTTTGAACATCAATGACTTCAACCGAGATACCAAGTTCTTCGAGTGAACGTGCTGCATCCATGACGGGTCTGCACGTTGCGCCATAGGTGACAGCTGTTATATCGGTACCGGACTTTAATATTTCAGGGACACCGAGGGGAACAGTCATTGATGTTATATTATCGGGCAAGCGCTCTTTAAGACGATAGCCATTGAGCACTTCCACTACAATAGCAGGTTCATCGCTTTGTAGCAGCGAGTTATACATACCCGCAGCTTGGGTCATATTGCGAGGCACACAGACATGCATACCGCGCACTAAGTTGATAATTCCCGCCATAGGAGAACCGCTATGCCATACGCCTTCCAAACGATGACCGCGAGTTCGAACGATAACGGGAGCTTTTTGCCCGCCTTTTGTGCGCCATTGTACCGTTGCTAAATCATCGGACATCAATTGCAAAGCATAAAGCAAATAATCGAGATATTGAATTTCGGCAATAGGACGCAAACCACGCATCGCTAAACCAATGGCTTGACCTAAAATGGTGACTTCACGTATGCCTGTATCGGAAACGCGCAGGGCACCATATTTTTCTTGCAATCCGGCACATCCTTGATTGACATCGCCTAATTGCCCTACATCTTCACCGAAAATAAGTGTCTGAGGCATTGATGCAAGCATGGCATCAAAACAAGCATTAATAATTTCAGAGCCATTGACCGATGGACTATTTTCAGAATATTGCGGCGCAGTAAATGTTTGTCGGCTGATTGCTTGCTGTGAATGACTATATAAATGGCTTCCATAGCGTTCTTTATTTTTTGCATATTCTGCATTTTTCCATGCAAGAAGTTGTTGTTTTTCTTGTGTGGAATCATTGCGAAGAATAATCAGTGCTTTACTGATGGCAGCGAAAATATCACGTCGAAACGGTTCACGAATATTCTGTAAATCTTGCACAATTGGTAAAAGCGACTGCGAATATTGCTGCTGCTGTGCAAAATGAGTTAATAAGCCAAGTGCGGACTGTATTTCCTCTTTAATCGGATTCATGTATGCATCCCAAGCAGTTTGTTTTGCCAAGCGTACATGCTCAATTTCTTCTTTTTCGATAGAGTCTAATTCTTCCGCTGTGGCAAGATTCTGATCAATAATCCACTGTTTCATCCTTGTCAAACAATCGAAATCCTGTTCCCATTGTAAACGCTCTTTGGATTTGTAGCGCTCATGTGAGCCGGAGGTGGAGTGACCTTGAGGTTGTGTGACTTCTATCACATGAATAATTGCGGGTTTGTGTTCCTTGCGAACTTGCTCTGCAACTTCCGCATAGGTTTGCACTAAAGTCGGATAATCCCATCCTTTGACCACACGCATTATATAGCCGCCGCGTTCATCTTTTTCTTCAAAACCACGTAAAATTTCTCCGATATTGCCTTTTGTCAATTGTATGTCATTAGGGACAGAAATGCCATAGCCGTCATCCCAAATGGAAATAATTGCGGGCGATTTAAGCACCCCGATAGCATTGACCGATTCCCAGAACATACCTTCGGCTGAACTTGCATTGCCGATAGTACCCCAAGCGATTTCATTACCATTAGTGGAAAACTGTGATTGCGATTGTAAGACTTCAACATTACGATATAAGCGTGAAGCATAAGCCAATCCGACTAAGCGGGGCATCTGTGATCCCGTGGGGGAAACATCTGCGGAGGAATTATACATCGCACTTTGTTCTTTCCATGTACCATCTTCATGAAGAAAACGAGTGCCGAAATGCCCATTCATTGAACGACCGGCGCTGGAGGGTTCAGCATCAACATCAGTATGAGCATAGAGCTGAGCATAAAATTTCTGAACATCGGAAATGCCCAAAGCAAACATGAAGGTCTGATCACGATAATAGCCGGAGCGGAAATCGCCTTTGGCAAAAGAACGCGCCATAGCCAATTGGGCAACTTCTTTACCATCGCCAAAAATGCCAAATTTTGCTTTGCCGGAGAGAACTTCGCGACGTCCGAGAAGGGATGCTTGACGACTTCGTATGCCTATGCGATAATCAAACAAAACCTCTTCTTTATTCCAATTGGGGAGAGCGGCTTGTTTATTTGTGGAAGATACCGAATTTGAAGTGCTGTTTTTTGAAACAGTTATCGTGTTTGCTTGTGCTGTTGATTTCTTTTTTGCTACTTTTGACACAATGGTGGATCGTATAAATGGATAAACTGTTCGATATTTTATTGCGCAAAATTAACCCCATATCTACGATTGACCAAGTTAATTATGCGAAAGGGATAATGCTTGTATGGCTCGTTACAAACTGATAATCGCCTATGACGGCTCTCGTTTTTCGGGTTGGCAGGCGCAAAAAAATGCAAAAACAGTTGCCGGAACTCTCAATGAAGTTCTCTCAATGCTCTATCAACAAGACATAAATGTCTATGGATCGGGACGAACGGATAGCGGCGTTCATGCTATTGGACAAGTTGCACATTGTGATATAGATGCGATGCCCTCAAAAGAAGAAATACAGAGTAAACTACCGTATGGTATTCACATCCGTTCACTTGAAAAAACAGATAATCGGTTTCATGCTCGCCATCATGCAAAGGCACGAAGTTATGTGTATCAACTGTCAAATATAAAGCCATTATTTGTAAGTAAATATGTGTGGACAGTTGAGAAAAATCTATCTTTACCGATTCTTAGACAAGGTTTGGAAAAAATCAAGGGTTTCCATGATTTTGCTTCCTTTTCGGCAGAAAAAGATGAAACAGTTTCGACCAAGGTTCATATACTGGATAGTTCATACAAAGCGTATGATGATGCGATAGTGTTGCGTTTTGTCGGTAGCCACTTTTTACGAAGTATGATACGAAGAGTCGTGGGGACATTGGTGGCTTTGAGCACAGATGAATTGTCGCTCCCGGAATTTGAGCAATGTATAGATACATTTTCTTTATTGCCTTCGCGCCTTACAGCACCGCCCGACGGATTATTCTTGGAAAAAGTCTGGTATAATTCAGAAATTGAGATAAGCGAAACGATAGAACCCCCATTGATTTCGTCATGGAAGAACACTATTCGCTGAAAGGTACTATATGAAAGCAGCACTTATTGTCATGATTGCGGTGTGTTGCACCGGATTGTTACAAACAGGATGTACGGAAGCCCGCTCTTCCGACACGAAAAAGAAAAGTTCAAATGTAAAGGTTTATTCCTTTGAAAAAAAACAAGTTGTTGAAGTGAACTATGTCACAAAATCCGACAATGAATGGAAGAAAACACTTACACCTCAACAATTTGATGTTACGCGTAAAAAGGGCACAGAAAGAGCATTTGCCAATGAATATTGGGATAATCATCAAAAAGGATTGTATCAATGTATTTGCTGCGAAAATGATTTGTTTTTATCGGAAACGAAATTCGATTCCGGCACCGGCTGGCCCTCATTCTGGAAGCCCATCCATGCTAAGAATGTAGTGGAAGAGACAGAAGAAACGCTTGAATTCATAAGAACTGAAATCCGTTGCGCGCGTTGCGATGCCCATTTGGGACATTTGTTTGACGATGGTCCTAAACCGACAGGATTACGCTATTGCATGAATTCGGCATCATTGCGGTTTATTCCGATGAAGTAATTGAGAGTGGTAAAGACATCAGCACACTGATTTCGTATTTTTGTGCTCGGTAAAGTGAATTCCTTCAAAATTATATGTGAAATATTATTGTAACTTATTGAAAATACAATGGCAGACAACAAAATTATCTTTTCCATGGTGGGTGTCGGTAAAGTACACAAACCGCAAAAACAGGTCTTGAAAGATATCTATCTTTCATTCTTTTATGGTGCAAAAATCGGTGTTCTGGGTTTGAATGGTGCCGGTAAATCATCATTGTTAAAAATTATTGCAGGTGTTGATCCCGACTATATTGGACAGATAACAGCCAATAAAGATATTACCTTCGGGTATTTACCGCAAGAACCGGAACTTGATGCAACCAAGACAGTCAAAGAAATTGTTGAACAAGGTGTGCAAGCAACGGTGGACTTAATCAAAGAATATGAAGGTATTTCAGAAAAATTTGCCGATCCTGATGCCGATTTTGATGCTTTAATTGAACGTCAGGGCAAATTACAAGAACAGATTGACCATTTGGGTGCATGGGATTTGGATTCCAAATTAGAAATGGCAATGGATGCCTTGCGCTGTCCGTCGGGTGACACATCGGTCGGGGTATTATCGGGTGGAGAAAAACGTCGTGTTGCTTTATGCCGTTTGCTTTTGCAACAACCGGATGTTCTTTTGCTCGATGAGCCGACAAACCATCTTGATGCACAATCAGTGCAATGGCTTGAACAATTTCTCCATAAATATCCGGGTACCGTAATCGCTGTAACTCACGACCGCTATTTCCTTGATAATGTTGCCGGTTGGATATTGGAACTTGATCGCGGTCAGGGCTATCCTTTCGAGGGTAACTACACCTCATGGCTCGAACAAAAACAAGCACGATTGGCAGTGGAAGAAAAACAAGAATCATCACGCCAAAAAGTACTTGCTCGCGAGCTTGAATGGGTACGACTTAATCCTAAAGGCAGACATGCCAAAAGTAAAGCGCGTATCTCTGCTTATGAGAAAATGCTTGAAGATGACGGCGAAAAGCGCAGCGACGAAATTGAGATATTTATTCCGCCCGGACCTCGTTTGGGTAATGTAGTTATTGATGCCGAAAGTATAAGTAAAGCATTTGGGGATAAGCTATTATACGAGAATCTCAGTTTCTCTTTGCCTCCCGGAGGTATCATTGGTGTTATCGGTGCGAATGGTGCGGGCAAAACAACATTATTTAAAATGATTACCGGGGAAAGTGCACCCGACAGCGGTACCATTCGTATAGGCGATACCGTAAAATTGGGTTATATTGACCAAAATCGCCCGATTGATCCTGACAAAACAGTCTATGAAGAGATTTCCGGTGGTGATGATGTGCTTCAAGTAGGCAGCAGAACAATCAATAGCCGTGCTTATGTAGGTAAATTTAATTTTACAGGTCAAGATCAGCAAAAGAAAGTGGGCGTTCTATCCGGTGGTGAGAGAAATCGTGTGCATTTAGCAAAAATGTTACGAGAAGGCGCAAATGTCTTATTGCTTGATGAACCGACCAATGATTTGGATGTCAATACTTTACGTGCCTTGGAAGAAGCATTGCAAAATTTTGCAGGTTGTGCGGTGGTTATATCCCACGATCGTTGGTTCCTCGATAGAATATGTACGCATATACTTGCATTTGAAGGGGATAGCCAAGTGCTTTGGTTCGATGGCAATTATACGGAATATGAAGAAGATCGCAGAAAACGCTTGGGTATTGCTGCCGATCAACCACATCGTATTGTCTATAAAAAATTAACTCGCTGATAATAATTACCTTTAATGAAGAACAAAGTCACGAAAATGCAAACCGTTATCGGGATACTCCGTCAAGAGTATCCCGATGCATTTTGTGCTCTTACCCATAGCTCTGCTTTTGAATTATTGATTGCGACTATACTATCTGCGCAATGTACTGATGCACGTGTTAATATTGTCACCCGTGATTTGTTTCAAAAGTATCGGAGTCCTGCCGATTATGTTGCGGTTGAAAGAGCTGAACTTGAGTCTGACATTCATTCTACAGGTTTTTTCAAGAATAAAGCAAAAAATATCCAAGAATGTTGTAGAGCAATTATCGAGCGATTTGGCGGTGAAGTCCCCGACACTATGGAGGAACTCATTACACTTGCCGGTGTTGGTCGCAAGACTGCGAATGTATTGCTTGGTAACTGGTTCGGGAAAAACGAAGGTATAACCGTTGATACTCATGTCACACGATTGATGAATCTTCTGGGGTTTGTGCAGACTACAAATCCGGAAATCATCGAACGTGAACTGATGCCTTTGGTACCGAAAGAACTTTGGACAGATTTTACTCATTTCATTATCAGTCATGGCAGGGAGATATGTATTGCACGTCGCCCGAAATGCCATCAATGTTCACTTTCACATCTTTGTCCTTCATCAACTAATGACTCATAATTCCGGATTGCCTACAAGTCCCTCATTCAGAGCATGGATAGCGGCTATACGCCCCAAGACACTGCCTGCCGGAATATTACCGGTGATGGTGGGAAGCGCTGCTGCATATCATGATAATGGCTTTGCATTCATACCGGCATTGATAGCGTTGGTATGCGCCATACTGATTCAAATTCTCACCAATTTTATCAATGAAATCTATGATTTTCGCAAAGGTGCTGACACAGCAGAGCGATTAGGTCCGCTACGAACTGTGGCAACTGGTATAATTTCTGAGTCTATGATGATGAAAGCGTCAATACTGGTAGCAACGGTCACTTTTGCTCTTGGTTTATGGTTGGTATGGATTGCGGGTTGGGCTATTCTTCTTATCGGACTTTTGTCATTACTGATGGCATGGGCTTATACAGGTGGCCCTTATCCTCTTGCTTATAAAGGTTTAGGTGAAATTTTCGTAATTCTTTTTTTTGGTATAGCGGCAGTCATGGGCACATATTATGCTCAAACCGGATATTGGTCTTACGATACTTTGTTCCTTGCTTTACCTTTGGGGCTTTTGTCATCCAATTTGCTTTCCATCAATAATATTCGCGATAGAGAAACAGATAGTAAAGCGCAAAAACGCACTATTGCAACTCGTATCGGCAGAAAAAATGCAGAATTGGTTCTTGATATGCAAACATTGCTCAGTTATGTGTTTCCAATCATCCTGTATTTTCGTGGTTATTCTTACCCGATATTGTTACCATTACTCACTCTGCCTATTGCTGTGATAATGCTCAAGTCGGTAAAATCACGAGATGGGAGAGAGTTAAATATATCCTTACAAGATTCGGCAAAACTGCTTGTGATATTTGGTCTTGTGCTCACAATCGGCGTTCTTCTTTCGTAAAAATACTCTCTCATGTATTTTCTGTCATTGCCCTATATAGTAAATCCGTTTAATTTTGTGTAAGTTTCATAGAGAGTCTATAATAACTCTCCTCATTTTACCACACCTTAGGATTCTATGAGAAAGTTGCTTTTTCTTTTGCTGATGCTATGGGGTTCTGCAGAACTTTGTGCACAAAATCCTCGTTTGGCATATATGATTCCCGACATAGGTACGCCGGGGATGAATACGTATGTCGAATTTATTGCAGAACATGATGCAATAGGTACATTCGGTGCAGATAATACGGATGATAATGTTAATACGATGATATATCTCAATAATCCGGGTGATCGCATAAGGGTAAAATGTACGAATCCCCTTGATACAAATAAAGTTATCATCGGACCGCTTGTCGTTAGTCATGAAGGAAGAATGATTGCAACACAGCTCTTTATTCATCCCGATATGAAAAAACCATCTCTGTATCCTAATTCATGGGACTGGTCGCAATTGCGTCGTGAGTTTCGTATTCCTATACATGTAGAAATAGATGGCAAAGCGTCCAAATCGGATACATTTTATATAGTGCGACCATTTGAAGTTGATCCTCGATCTATTAATGAACGAGTTTTAGGACAAGGACTTCTTGGAAAACGATCGCCTCGTGGTGCAATGTTGATTGGAGCATCTGATCCTAAACAAGATTCCTATAATGTATTTTTTGGCAGTGGCACTTATACAGTATCTACCAATGATTGTGACCCTTTTCGCGATGGTAATCAAGGATATTTACCATTTACCTTATTGGTGAAAGGTGTTGTGACGGGAGATGTACTCAATGGCGGAACCATTCTTTCTGTTGATGCTTCCGGGAAAAATGGCGGTGTCGGCGGCGGCGGCGGCGGCGGCAGTTTTTGCGATGCACCCTCCAATCTTGGGCAACCGGGAGGTGAAGGTTATACGGCAGGCGGTCGAGGTGGTAGGAACAATAGTGGGTTGCCATTAGTGAATAGTCTATATACCGCATACAGTATCGGCAGCGGTTCAGCAATCGGTGCTTCATTGAATAATGTGCAACCGGGAATTACGAATGCTTATGAAAATGCCGGTGGGGGTACCGGTTATCCTTTTGGTACTTCCGGTGCCGGTTGGAATGGCGTTGTAATACCGGGGGGTGGTTTTGGCGGTGGCTCAGGAGCCGGACAAAATGCTCGCGGCGGTGGCGGCGGTTTTGCTACCGATGGCGAAGGAGTCAATGCAACAGGTGGAAAAAATGTCGGTAATCAACCAATTGTCCCTATGGCGGGTGGTTCCGGTGGTGCGGGTGGAAACCCGAACCTTCCTGCTAATTGTTCCGGTATCGGCGGCGGTGGTGGCGGTGCCATACGTCTTTATGCATATCAGATAAGCAGACTGCAAATTACTGCCAAAGGGGCTGATGGCAGCAATAATTTTCCTGAGGGAGGCAGTGGCTCCGGTGGCTCTATTACCCTCTGTTCAAAAACTGCTATTGATAATGTGACGACAGATGTAACAGGTGGTGGAATCGGAAATAATACTATTCCCGACGGTGGTGAAGGAAGGGTTCGTTATGATGCTGAAACCAATAATTCTGTTCCAACAGGTACTTCCGTCTATCGTGGTCCGCAATCCAAACGTAAAAGTAAGGAACAACGCATATTTGTCTATGATGGCACAAACGGGGACTCTACTGACACATGGAATTACTTTAAACCATTTGGGAAACCTTGGTCAAGTAATAAGGTTAATTCAGTTCCGGCAGGTGATGACAATACTTGGTCGAATACTGTTAGTCTAAATGATGTAAACGATTATCCCGAAACATTATATTTTCTAGTGACAACACAAAGGCGAAAGCTTGGGTATGTAAAAACAGGTTATAATGCAGAACCTGTACGAATAATGTCACAAGCTGCTGCAGAAATTGTGGAAATTGATGAAGGACCGGTGGCAATTTGTCAAGATACAGCCCAATTCGACAGTATATTGTGCCCTCAAGATTATAAACAAATACAAGGTAAAGTATGGAATGAAGGAGCTGCTGATTTGCGCATACTTTCTTCGAGTTTTCAGCTTGGCACTCAAGGTTTCTCTGTTGTGTCAATTGATAAAACAACTATACCGCCCAATGATACAGCACGTATTACTTTTGCATGGCAAGCTCCGGCTAATTCGAAAGCATTAAATTTTGAGGATAATTTTCTCATTAAAACCAATGACCCCGATCCGACACGAGAAACAATTACCATGAAAGTAATGTTGCATCGCGATACATTGGATATTGCACTTGTCGAAAATATTGCGGCATTGCAACCTATAGACACAATTAATTTTGGTACTGTGTGCAGTAATTCTCCGCAAACTAAAGTTATATATTATCGCAATAACTCAAGTGTTGAAATTCGACCCACGACTTTCTTTGTCAGTGATAAAGCAAATATTGATGTTTCTTATACGGTGCCGCAACCATTTTTGCCCGGTGTTGCAATGCCTATAACAATTACATATACAGCAAAATCAAAAGGCGATATCATGTCATCGCTTATTATTAGTGCAAGGGAATGTTCAGCACAAGATACCGTGATTATTCTTGCAAAAGGTATTGAAACACAATTAGATTTTTCCGGTACGGGTCAATTTAATGATGTACGCGTCGGTGAAAAAGCAATTATTACTGTATCTTTAACAAATAATGGTACAGCAAATGCAAATTTACCGTCAAATTTTTTTCCAATCAATACTCCTTTCAGAATAGTTTCAACCTCACCGCCTTTACCTGTTGTCTTACAACCTAATCAAACAGTATTCATTGATATAGAATATGCTCCTACTCTTGAAAGAAAAGACAGTGCGGTATTGAGTATTGAATCATTAACTTCAGTGCAATCTTGTATAGATACTGCTGCATTGTTATTATCGGGCAATGGATATATTTCTAATGTGATTACGTCTGTAGCTTCTTTACAATTCGGCACTGTGGCACGCTGCGATACGAAAACCGATACAATTCGATTGATAAATAAAGGTGGTAATATCGTACGACTTGATTCCGTTGCAATCATTACCGGAATACATCCGCAAGGATTTACCATAATTCAACAACCTCCTATACCTACCGATATTAATTCGAATGATTCTGTGACATATATCGTAAAGTTTAATCCGAATAATGGAGTGCAGGGCTTAAATTCTTCGATTATTGTGATGTTTACTAATGATAAAGATTTTCCCATTATTCAAAGACCCATTTCTGCGGTCAGAGAAAAATTACAAACATCATTACCCACATTAATTACTTTGCCTGATGGTATTGTCGGTGATAATGCTCTTGGTACAATCACGATACAAGATAGTCAAAACTCATCATTAAGCATTGCCGATATAGTATCACAATTAAGTACCGTAACACCAAAGAATTTTGTCGTGCCATCGGGCGGTTCACGGCAAATTTCTATTTCGCTTCCTTTAACAAAAGCAGGAGTTATCAGAGATACGCTTTTTGTCATATTTAATCAACCTTGTGCCGATACGCAAAGAGTAATTGTTGAAGTTATCGGACGATTAGCATCAGCGACGCAAAATACATTTATTAATTTCGGCACAGTCGAATTTTGTGAAACGAAACAAGATAGTGTGATTATTGCAAATACGGGCGATGTACCTGTTCAAATTGAGTCAATGGATATTCAGGGAGTAGAAGAAAATTTCTTTCGATTTGTAAATTCAATGACTTTCCCTGCAATCATCAATCCACAGGAAACTCTTACAAGAGAAATAGAATTTATTCCTACGGCTACAATTGATGGTGCAAAAAAAGCTGAAGTTATTTCGCAAATTAAAGTTGCAACGGGCACTGTGCCATATATAACGGAATTACATGGCGAAAGAAGAAGTCCTCTACTGGCTTCACCCGATAATCCTACATTACGAGTAGAAGAACAATCCCGATTAACCCAACGATTCACTTTGCGTAATAATGGAACGGTTGCAGTTACTATTACTGATGTCAGTATTGAAAATGCACCATTCGATTTACGTATAGTTCCTAATGCACCGATAACATTGCCCACACAAATATTACCATCGGAGGAAATTGCATTTTCAATTATTTTTACGCCAACAAGTGTATATGCAGAGCAGAGAAATATTCGTGTAGAATATGGTTTATCATCATGTACGGAGATAAAAAAAGTTGCTTTGAATGTGGAAAGTATTCCAACAATCAGAACAATAATTTATTTGCCGAGAGATACAAGTCTTAATCCTCGAACAGTCGAATATTCTATACCTTTGACGATGAGTGTCACTCCGGTAAATAGTGAATTAACTAATGTCTCATTCAGTGCAGAAATATTGATTGATGAAAGGATGTTTTTCCCGAAAAGAGTCACGAAAGGAAGTTTGCAAATTATTCCTCCCGATAAATCAAAATCGCGTCGTAATAAGTTGATAATTGAAGGAGACGGCATCACAGTTTCGAATTCATCACCACTCATCACTGAAATTATAGGAGATGCTATTTTGGGGAGCATAGAGGGCGATTCCATCCTTTGGGGAACATCGGCATTTCGTTGGACGCGAGGAACGGCAGCGAGAGTAGATTCAACTGTAGATGGCTTACTTTCGCTCACACTGTGCGAAGAGGGTGGCAAGCGTTTATTATATGATTCTGTTTTTCTAACGCAAGGAATCACAATACTGCCCAATCCTCCCGTACATCAAGCAACAACCATAGAGGTGTCCGATGCAGAGTTGGGCTCATACTCACTTGAAATCTATGCTGTTAATGGTGAAAAAATATTTATGCAACAATGGGAAAACACACAAGTACATACATCGCGAAAAACGATTGCTCTGTCATTGAGTTCCGTTGAAAGCGGCTATTATACCATTGTCTATCGTAAGCCATCGGGCTTTGAGTACTCATCATTTCTTCATTATCGTTAATAATTTGTTCACATATTTTCAAAGGTTTTTTCATGGCATTACAATCACGCCAAACACAAAAGAACTCAACTTCATCGAGTGGCTTCATTCCAGAAAAATATAGGGATTTAGCATATATACTCGGGCTTATTGTTGCAATTATTGTTTTTTTATCACCCGTTTTATTTTCCGGTGGAAGTTTTGGTTCTTCCGATAATGTCGCATCAAAAAGTTTTACGCCTTATTTGGAAAAAGCGAAACAATCCGGTGATTTTGCGCATTGGAATCCTCATATATTCAGCGGCTTGCCAAGTTTTGCGGCATTATTAACGACGGGTGACAGATGGTATGATCTTATGAGTAAAGTATTCTTTACCATTAATCGAGGATTTGCTGCTTCATTTGGCGGTGATGTTATGCGTATTGCCTTTTTCTATATGGTATTTGCTGCGGGTATGTATTTATTTATGCGTACAAAAAACATGGAAAGGAATATTTCTTTCTTTACCGCTTTTGCCGCCACATTTTCGACATGGATTATTATTTGGATTGTTATCGGTCACAATACGAAGCCGATAGCTTTATCAATGTTCCCTTATATTTTGATGTGTCTTGAAAAATTACGTTCTAAATTTAGTATTTTATATTCTGCTCTTCTCATCATTGCAGTGCATATACTTTCTGAATCAACGCACGTACAGATGATGTTTTATGGTGTTTGTACTTTTGGAATTTATTTGTTGTTTGAATTAATCAGCCGCATAGTGTCCAAAGATGAACCATTGGGTGTATTAAGAAGTGCCGGTATTTTAGCCGTCGCCGGAGCAATTGCATTTGGAATGTCGGCGGATCGTTATTTAAGCGTGATGGAATATAAGCCGTATTCCACTCGCGGAACTGCCCCGATTGAACAAACAAAAGGCAAACAACAAAATGAAGAAGGGGGCTTTGATTATGAGTATTGCACGAATTGGTCATTTAGCCCTGAAGAGACAATTACTTTTTTTGTGCCTAATTACTTTGGTTATGGTAAAATGCAATTGAAAAAAAGCGGTATCTCAAAAGCACCGTTTGAACAAACATATTGGGGACAAATGCCATTTACCGATGCTGCAAATTATATGGGGATTTTTGTACTTGGATTTGCATTTATTGGGATTGCGATGTACAGAAAAGATGCTTTAGTGCAAGCATTAACGGTATTGTCCGTGTTTTCCGTATTCTTATCGTATGGGAAAAATCTTCCTGTTTTATATGATCTGTTCTTTTATTATGTCCCCGGATTTAATAATTTCCGTGCTCCGCAAATGGCATTGGTAATGATTCAATTCGCTGTGCCAATACTTGCCGGCTATGGTTTGAAAGCAATTAATGATTGGCGCACTAATGCTCAACCATCAACAAAAAAAGGTCTTACAATATTTCTTGCAATTTCCGGCGGATTCTTTCTCCTTAGTTTAATAATGCCTTCGATGATTGAATCATCGTATAAAATGGCTGTCGAAGAGTCCAAAAAAATTGCTCCCGAAAAAATTAGTGCTATTTATGATGCAATGGCAAGCGATTGGATGCAAACAGGATTTGTGATGCTCGGAGCTGCTGTGCTTGTATGGCTTTATGTTGCAGGACGTTTGCCCAAATCGGTTTTTGTTCCTGCAATTATGATACTGTTAGTTATTGATTTATGGCGAGTGGATTATCGTGGCTTTGACTATAAAACAGGTAAATTGGAATCTGTTGAATTACGTAAGCCGGAATTTGTTTCTTATCTTGAGCAAGATAAATCTCTCTATCGTGTAGCCGATTTTTCCTATTTACAAATGGGTATGACAAATATACCTGCATATTTCCTTTTACAAAATGTTCATGGTTATCATTCGGCAAAAATGAGGGTTTATCAAGACTTACTTGATGTTGCCGGTAAGGGCGGTGGAAGTGCAATAGCTAATATGTTTGTACTCAATATGCTTAATGCAAAATATATCGTTTCACCTGAGCCGTATTTCCCGGGAATTGAACCTGTGCATCAATCGAATATTGAGTTGGAAAATGGTATGGGGATGCCTTCGATTGTCTATAAAAATCCTCAAGTACTGCCTCGAGCATTTTTTGTCAAATCAACACAAGTCGCATCAAAAATTGACATTCTTCATCATTTACGCGATGGTGATTTCAATCCTCGTGAAGTAGCATTTACCGAAGAAAAAATACCGATATCACTTGATACCAATATTACAGACGCTAAAGCTGAAATTGCTCAATTTGAAAATCATAAAATTGTAATTAATACAGATAATCCGGGAAATAATCTTTTATTTGTCAGTGAGATACATTATCCGGTTGGTTGGAAAGCATATATAGACGGTAAAGAAACTCCCGTATATAAGACAAATTTTGCATTTAGATCAGTCGTTGTTCCACCGGGTAAACACACCGTAGAGTTCCGTTATCGTTCTGAAAATTTCGAGATGGGTAAAACAGTAAGTTTATCATTAAATATTGGGGTATTGTTATTGCTTGCTCTCGGGATATTTATTGAGGTACGCAAACCAAAAGCTTCTGCTTAATTATACTTCTTCCAGAAAAAATCCCTTTTCATTGTTGTGAAAAGGGATTTTTTTTTGCCTGATTGCTGTATATTATTGTTGCTCTTCGAGTAATTGTAGAATTTGTACTGCATTGGTAGCAGCGCCTTTACGTAAATTATCGGCTGTAATCCATAAGTGAAATGAATTTTCCGATGAATCATCACGTCGGATACGACCAACAAATACTTCATCTCTATGTTCTGAATCGGCAGCTGTCGGATATTCTTCCATTAAAGGATTATCCACGACAACAATACCCGAAGAAATATTCAAGATATTCCGTATATCATTGGTGTCACAAGATTTTTCCGTATGAATAATAATTGATTCGCCATGACCGCCGAGAATAGGCACTCTTACGCATGTTACGGCAATCGGTAAATTGGGAATACCCATTATTTTCCTAGTTTCATTTTTGATTTTTATTTCTTCTTCAGTAAATAATTCACCAACGGGAAAAGCATGGAAAACTGTGTTGTATGCTACCTTATGACTTGATATTCTTTTTGTAGGAGCAATCCCATTAATTTCATCCAATAAATGATCAATACCTTTTTGACCTGCTCCACTTGGCGTTTGGTATGTTGAAACTATGACTCTTGTTAAACCAAAATGCATGTGTAGAGGTTTTAATGCAACAACTAATTGAATGGTTGAACAATTAGGATTGGCAATAATACCTTTATGTTCATGGGCACTCTGAGGATTAACCTCGGGAACAACTAATGGCACATCGGGATCCATACGCCATGCGCTTGAGTTATCTATGACAATGCAACCATTTTTTGCAGCAATTGGTGCATATTGCTTACTTATGGAACCGCCGGCAGAAAAAAGAGCATAATCAATTGAGTCAAAAGAATCTTCTGTTAATTCTTCGACTGTGTATTCATTGCCATTCCATGCAATAATTTCGCCTGCACTACGCGCTGATGCCAATAATCGTAATGATGTAACCTGTATATTTCTTTCCTGAAGTACTCGCAACATAGTGCGTCCCACAAGTCCTGTTGCACCAACAATAGCTATATTTGCCATAATATTATGTGATTACGGATGAATAAAATGAGAAATCAGAATGTTCGCTGAAAATTGCAGTAATTTGAGTAAAAAATATTTCGTCCGATATTGAAAAGCGTGTAAAAAGGGGAGAGTCTATATCCAAGACGCCGATAATATTCTCATTGTACCACAAAGGGATTACAAGTTCAGAATTTGAAGCAGAATCACATGCAATATGTCCCGGAAAATCATGAACATTGGCAATACGTTGAGATTTTTTTTCAGTTACTGCTTTACCGCAAACACCTTTGCCGACCGGAATATGTGTACATGCAACTTTACCTTGAAAAGGTCCGAGATGTAATATGTTGTTATGCAGAAAATAAAAACCTATCCAGTTAATATTAGGAATATATTCAAAGAGCAAAGCACTAATGTTAGCGGCATTTGAAATGTAGTGATTATTGCCTTCGCATAAAGAACGAACAGATTGTAATATGAATATATATCGTTCTTTGTCATCTTTAAAATTATGCACTGAAGATACAGAAGTCATATTTTTATTACCGTAATTCTTGCAACACTTGTTTAGCTCTTTCGCCCACTTCGCCCTGAGAATCTGTCATAAATTCTACATTATCACGCAATTCTAATAATCCTGCTGAAGCAATGATATCTAATGCACGTATTTGTTCTGATGATGAGTCTGAATTTAGTAATTCTGCTACACATTGAGAAGCAATAACACGATTAATTGTCAGGAGAAAATCAAAAATGAATTTATTCACATGGCTATGGGAATACATAAAATTTCTTTGTAAGTTTTCAAGTATGCTCTCTGCATGTTCTTCGTCGGCATAATTCCAGAGTTCACGCAGTATGCCAAAAATGCTGATCAGAGCTTCATTATTATCCGTATTTTTTTCAATTAATGCATTAATGATTGTACCAATAATCGTTGAGGAAGTGTGGGTAAGTAATCCATAGAGTATATGCTGTTGTGTTGCTTCATTATTGCGTTCCAATTCGGTAATTAATGAAGGAATATCTTCGATGGAGTAATTATTTCCAAGAGCAATAACACCCGCCGATTGAATATCAGGGTCTTCATCATTAATTGCATTGTAAGCAATATAGCGCAAATCATTATGCAAAACGATTTGTTGTTCTAAACGATAGGCAATAGCACACATCGTTTTAAGGATTATTCCTTGTAATTCTTCGGGCGCGCTTGGTAATATTTCTGCTAAGCGATGACTAATTTCAATTTTCGACCCGCATAATGCTAAACTGTCAATACATGCTGTCTGAATATACATATCATCTTCTGAATTTAATCGTTCAAGAAGAAAATTTTCTGCATTTTCCCCACCAATTTTACCTAATGCATCAATAATAGGTACTTTTATTTCTTCGTCGGATTGATATGCTTCGAGAAGCGATGGTACTGCAATATCTGAACGAATATTTCCTAAAGCTTCAGCAGCAGATACTCGCACATTTGCATCAGGGTCTTGTAAACATGCAATGAGAATAAGCAAATCTGCTTCCGTGCCGATTAAACCAATAATGTCCACAGCAAATTTTCGTACATCAAAATCATCATGCCGCGCATAGTCCCATAAAATGGCAGCAGAGGAGGTACCTAATTTTATAAGTACGTCACCAGCTAAATTACGAACCTCGATATCATCGGTGATAATTTGTTTAGCTACATGGGTTGCAATTTCAACTCCTTGACTGTGTAATGAAGTCAATGTCATACTACAGGCATCGCGTACACCTCGGTCTTTATCGGACAATCCTCGGGCTAATGCTGCAATAGAAGCATCTTCAAGCGTATCAAATTGACGAAAAGCAAGAGCCGCTTCGCGCTGTAATTCGGAATTACCTAAATTCAAAAGTTGCGATTGTAGTTCAGATTGTTGCATAGTGTATTTCAACAAATGGTTAAAGTTCTGCGAATTTATGAATGTTGTGATGTTCTATCAGAGATTTACTTCACATTGCAAAGAAAATTGTCGTATAGGTGCGAGATTACCAATGACCTCAACATAATAATAATTCAAAATATTTTTTGCATTAAGGATGAGTTTCATTGGTGCTATATCTGCTTTTGCCATATTGTAAATAAGTCTTGCATCTAATACATGGACGGGAACTCGAGCTTGCACATCCGGTATAAATTGTTCGAATATACGTTCATTATCATCAAGGATACGTTCTGCTCTGGCGATAAACCTATAATCGAATTGTACTTCAAATTCTGACAATGGAATCCATAACCGATTGTACCAGAGAATCGGAGATCGAAATTTGAGTGATCTGTCTGTACTATCTGTTAATGCACGAGCATACAATGCTGTCAATGATGTTTCTATACCTACGAAACCAAGCAGTGAACGAAAGGTTAATTCAGCACCTTGGATACGAGCTTTGAGTATGTTGTTGAAAGTAATGGATGGATTGGCTCCAACAAAAACTATTTGTGGTTCAACTAAATCCTTAAAGTCTGTATGATAGATACTAAAATCAATGGAGGTGGGAGCAGAACCGGGTAAGAAATCCAAGCTGCTACCAATTTCATAGGTCATGGATTTTTCCGGTATGAGATTAGGATTGGCGGAAACAAGAATCGGATTACGAATATCTGCAAAGCGTTCTGCTACTGCGGGTGTGCGAAAACCTCTGCCGAGTGAGCCGCGCAACCGTAATGGAGCAAATCCATTGTACGAAATCCCGAATTTGGGGCTAAACTCGGTATGCTGTTGGTTTACAGTTTCTGTTTGCTCAATGTCAATTCTTGTTCCGGCGGTGATGATTGTATTGGGAAGAGAAGAATTCTCGACTTGAACATAGGCAGAAGTAATGGTTTGTGAACGCATGCCAAATGTACCGGAGTTTACAGAATTGAGAGTAAAGGTCAGCCCTGATGTGAGATGATTTTCAGCTGATAAGGCAGAAGACCATTGTGCATCGGTAAACAACGATACAGCATTGGATGAAACGACTTCATCTCCCGGATTTTTATATAATTCATCGAAGGATGTTGAAAATGCCGAGCTGCGAATAATAAAAAAAGCATCATCGCTCAATAGATGTTTTAACTCTGCACCAATGATTGTTTTGCCGGATAGCCGTCTTTCATTGAGATTTACGCCTGAAGGTGGTTTGGTTGCACTATCCAAATCTGCCCAGAAAAGAAAATTACCACGTAATTCGGAAGCAGCGTTTACAAATGCAAAAACTGATGTTTGCGGAGTGAAATTATACGACATTTTAGAATATAGATTCCATCGTCGAGAATCGTCCCAAAGGCGATAGGAGCGGTCATATTTCACCCCACCGGTTGCTGTTATTGCAAAATCACCAAATTTTTGAGAAAATACACCATCAATACCATAGAGGAGTGGTGTTGAGGAAAAAACTTTCCATGAGTCATAGGTTGGTTCTGAATAACCGCCGATGAATGAGCGTATTTGAATTGTTGCTTCTTCTTTGGGTGTTCGCGTGAACATACTCACTACTCCGCCCAAAGCACCCGTGCCATATAAAGCGGATCCTGCGCCTTTAATGACTTCAATACGCTCAATTTCTGTCATAGGCATCATGTCAAACTTAATATCGGCATTATCACCGGAGAGAAGGGGAAAACCGTCTAAAAGGACTGCTGTTCGGCTTCCGAGACCTAAGGCAAATCCACTTGAACCGCGAATACTCACTTGGTCGCGTGCTACATTAACTCCCGAGACATACCGCAAAGCATCATCTATTTTTGTAATACTTCGGTCGGCAATGGCCCTCTGGTCAACAACGGATATACTGATTGGTACATCTTGCACTGCCTGCGCTCTTTTTGAGGCAGAAACAACTACTTCATCGGTCAAATACGGTAAAGGATCAAGTACCAGTGTCATTGCATTCATCGAAGCAACAATATTAACATCAATGGTCGTGGATTTATAACCGACACAACGAATCAGCAAGGTTTGCTTGCCTACAGGAACATTCTTTATCGTGAACTGTCCTTTAGAATTTGAATATGCACCAAGTTTTGATCCCTTCAGCTGCACAGATGCTCCGGCAATTACAGTTTCGCTTCCTTTTTCTTTAACCACGCCATTAATACTCATATTGTCTTGTCCATAGAGGGAACTGAAGCTGCATAATATGAATAAAATAATGACAAAGCAGTTTTTTTTCAGAAATATAGAAGTCATGGCACTTTTCCTAAAGTTGTGGTTGTGGTGGTAAATTTTCAAAGTTAATCATAATTCGTACTATAGCGGTATCACGAGGACTAAGTTGTATTGTCCCCGGTAAATTTACATCACCTGTGGGTGCATATACACCAATAACCTTTTGTGCAAAGATATTATCCTTTTGATATTGTAATGCCGCACCGAGATATCTGATGGTTTTGGGAGGGTCGGGAATTTCAACAACAAATGCAGATGAATCCGTATAAAGAGCAATTGAGTCAGAACTGATGTATGCAGTTCCTGACAATAAACTTTCTATAATATTCTTTGGCGGATTATCAACAAAACCGGCAACACGCACCGCATAGATAGAATCTTTGGAGGCATTCCATCCATTGATACCGTTTTTAAATATCAAGGTACCTTTAATATATGCGGGTCCGGTTAGTTGTGTGGATGAAACAAAAGCAGGTTCGAGTCCTTCATTACAACCGACAATCAGACAATACGACAGACTAAGAAAGAGAAAAAAATAACGAATAGTCATAAAGAACTGACGATAGTATATGAAACAAAAAAAGCCATTGCATAGAGCAATGGCTTCCCAAAAGTGCGGAAGACGGGACTTGAACCCGTACACCAGTGAAGGCGCCACCCCCTCAAGATGGTGCGTCTGCCAATTTCGCCACTTCCGCATCGGCAAGTATGTGAATGCAAAATTAGGAAAGTAAAAAAGATTGACAAAACTTTTGGTGTTTATGTGACAAAACTTTGATTCAAGCATTATTACAGTTTGTGAAGAACAAATCAATCTTTTATGAATGAAGATTCATAAAGTTTTGTCAGAACTTCGAGACTTCGTATTTTAGTTTTAATTGACTTCATATAATGTATTTTTTTTAAACAATCAAAGGATAGTGTCATGAAAAAGTACGGACTTTTTCTTCTTGCAATTTTCCTTATTGCTCAATCGGTTGCATTTTCACAAAACGCAGTCATCAAAGATGCAAAAAAGGATTTGCCTAATTTACTGGGTACCTCGAACTCCGGTAATGAATTCTGGGTATCTTTCCCACCTTGTTATGAAGAAGTAGCAGGTGCTGAAAATACTACTCGTATTTTTGTGGCATCAGGTGTCCGTCAACCTGTTACTGTTGATGTTCCGGGCAAAGGTTGGTCGATGACGAAGATGGCTGTTGCCAATGATGTAATAGAGTTCAAACTTCCTTCTAATGTCGGGCAACCCTATTCAAAACCTACGACTGCTAAGGCACCGCCGGAGCAAGTATATGGAGGAGCAGGAGTTCATGTTACTGCCATTGCGCCCATTGTCGTATATGGTATGACACGTTTCCAATATACATCCGATGGGTTCTTGGGTGTACCGGTTTCGGGTATTGGTTCTGATTATGTTGTTGCATCATGGCCCCAATATACTGCTGCAGGTTCAAATTACAAACTTCCCGGTCTCACTAATATTGTTGCTTCTTATGATGATACGGAAGTAACATTTATCATGGGTGGTGTACCCGGTTCACGTACTACAGGTGGATTGAGACCCGGTCAGACAAAAAAATGGACAGGTCTCAAAGCCGGTGATGTTATTTGTATTGCCAATGATGATGATGGGCAAGATATCGCAGGCAGCCGTATTGTTGCCAATAAACCTGTCGGTGTAGTTTCCGGTAATCAATGTGCGAATGTTCCTGCCGGTGTTCCGTGGTGTGATTTTACTGTTGATATGGAATTACCAACAACGACATGGGGAAAAGAATATCATGTGACAGCACTTGTTGACCGTATGTTCAATCCGGTCATCCGTGTTTTTGCTCATCCCGATTATAAAAACATCAAGGTATATCGTGATGGTAAAGAGTGGTTAGTTCTTCCTAATAATAGCCGTGTTGAAAATCAAGCATTCGTCGAGCGACGTTTGCAAGATGGTCCTCCAAAATCAACAATGATTTCTGCGAATGCACCGATATATATCATGTTATATAATACAGGTCAAGCAGATGATAATGTTTCGAGTGACCCATTCCAATATGTTATCACTCCGGTTGAGCAATATCAAAAAGAAATTGTATTCTGTACTCCAAATGCAAAAGGTGGTACTTTACCATTTACTAAAAACTATGTAAATCTTGTTTATGCGCTTGGTGATGGTGATGTTGTTCCCGACGATTTAGAATTTGCCGTTGTCAACAATGGTAAATTTGAATGGAGAAGTGTTGCAAGTCGTTTTGGTGCCGGTCCCGGTCAGATATTTTCTGCTCCAACTGCGAATGGACTCAAATATGGTATGAAACGCATTACATTACCCGGTGACGGTGTATATCGAATTCGTGCAAAACAACCATTTGCCGCTTATTCCTATGGTTATTCAGACTATGATTCTTATGGTTTCCCAACGAGTGTAGCTCTTGGTGACTTAACGAAAAAAGATACCGTTAATCCTAATCCTGAATATAAAGTACTATGCGACGGTTCCGTAGAAGGTCCTGATGGTAAATTACCGATTGTGACGGATTTACCCAATGATCCTAATGTTCGCTCAAACCTTGCCATAGTGTATATGGATATTGAACCTGATTCAAGTTTCAATTATGAATTTAAAATTGTTGATCAAAATGGCAAACCCACAAAAATTATTCCGGGTAGCTCGGTAAGAACTTTTTGGACACTCAAAGTTATTAACCCGGCAATTGATGCTCGTGCTCGATTAATTTTTGTTGACAAAGCTGGTAATGATACAGCAATTGTTATTAAATACAATGCATTCCAAGTAAAATTGGAGAAATCACCAATGGATTATGGTTTGGTGATGATTGGTGCACAAAAAACATTATCTTTCAAAGCCGTGAATAATTCAGATGCCTCTGTCGTTGTTCATCGTTTAGAGTTAATGAAAAAATCAGAAGGTTTTACCATTTTTGAAAATGATGGAGTAACGCCGGCTGTTGTACCATTCACCCTTGCAGGAAAAGCAGAAAAAGAATTCAAAGTAACATTTATGAAAGATGTTGTTGGTGATTTCCTCGACAGCATCGGCGTTGGTGATGACTGTAGATTCGGTTATTCCATCGAAGTTCGTGCAAAAACAGGTGAGCCGGAAATTGTTGTGACTCAAGATGCCAACTTTGGTCAAAAACCGGTAAATAGCACAGGACATTCTTGGCCATTTACCGTACGAAATGCCGGAACTGCTGATCTTGTTGTTACAGGTTTTACGCTTCCTACTTCGCCGGAATTTGTTATCAAATACAATAATGTGCTTTTAACAACTGCAATGATAAATGATACCAAACCACTTATCATTAAACCGGGTGGAATTGAGAATTTCTCGGTTGAATTTTCACCAACCGCAGTCAAACAATACTCCGATCAAATTTACTTCAAAAGTAATGCTAAAAAATCTGATAGTATTGAGGTAATGACTGGCGAAGCTATTGAACCGGGTCTCTATGCTCAAGGATATAACTGGGATAGAAAACGTGTTTTATCCAATAATTTATATAATAGAGCTGTTTGGGTTACAAATACAGGAAATGCACCTTTAACAATTAATGATGTTACACCAAGTAATCCTAATGATAAAAACTTCCAGTATTCCGGTGGGTTTGGTGCTTGGAAACAATTATACTTTGTTGGTAAAACGCTTCAACCAAAAACCGCCAATTCTGCAGCAGACACAATTTTTGCACCTGTGGACTTTGTGCCTGAAAGTATCATGGAGAAATCATTAGACCTTACATTTACTACGAATGAAACCAAGCCTGCAACTGCTAAATTATTAGGTACAGGTATTATTGGCAGATTAAGAACATCACCGGTTGATTTTGGTACTACCAAGCTTGACAATGGTGTCAGAGTAGCATTACAAGAAGTAGTTAGAAAAGTACGTTTTGAGTTTGAAGACTATCAATACAGTGATAATGTGACCATTACATTACCATTTATAATGGATGCAAATGAGATTGTTGCAAGTAAAAAACTTGGTAATATCTATGGTTCACAAGGATTTGCTCATGATTTAGTAGGTACAATTGTCGCTAATCCAACCAGTGCTTATGATGCAATAGCAGGGACAGTCACATTAACAAAAAGTGGTGACTATGTTGAATTTGAAGCATACTTCAATGGAGAATTCGAAAAAGACTATACAACCAATGTTACAACCGAAAGTGATGCAGAAGCTGAAGTTACTGCTGTATTGACAGGTAAAACAGAAAATGTTCCTTCAGGTAATGGTATATTAAATACTACGCCTAATGTGTTACCGATTGTTTGTATAGGTGAACCAACGCCGCAGAAAGGTAGCATCGAAGTCTTGAACACAGGGGATGCTGATTTAATAATTACAGGAGTAACTTATAATCCTGCGATAGATGCAAATTCCGCACCTTGGTCGGTTAACAAAGATTTTGCTCCGGCGTACTTTACTTTAACGAAGTTCAACACAGCCTACGATAGAGATACACTTTACTATGATTTTAAAGCTCCGAATACACCCGGTGTTTATACACTTGATGTAACAGTTACCTCTAATGCTCCTACAAATGGAACACAAACCAAAACATTACGAGGCGAAACAGTTGCATATTCGGGTTCATTAGGAATTGACGGTGAAGGAAGTGCTTTACAATATGGTAAAGACTATGTCTATACAATCAATTTATCAACAGCAACAGCTCCGACAATAGCAAATGTGAATAAAATGACGTTTACCGTAGCGTATCCTACTCAGATGTTTGTCTATCGCGGTAATGTGCAAGTATTAAACCCTGCATGGGAATTAGACGGTGCACCGACAGTGGCAAATGGTGTAGTGACAATATCACTCAAATCATCATCAGCAACTCCGGTCAGTGCAAATACAACTCCATATATTGCTATTCCGTTCTTTACTGTACTTTCTTCTGATCCGACATTTGTTCAAGGCGGCAAAGCCAGTATTAATGTTACGGCAACAGCAAATGATTGTTTCCCGATTTCACCAACATCAATGGATGTATCACCGCAAGCTGTGTGCTTTGCTCCGGGACGTGCAGTTGGTGGAAGTGGTTTGGGTCAAGGTAACATTATTGTTACGCCGAATCCCGTTCCGTCAATCGGTGGTAAAGTTAATTTCTCTATAGGTATCCAATCAACAACAACATTGATTATCTATACTGCAACCGGTGAAGAAGTAACAACAATGCCATTAGGTATTTTGCAACCCGGTGAATATGAAGTAACTCTACCAATGGATAAATTATCTTCAGGAAGTTATACAGCAAAATTTGTTTCAGGTCCTTATACTGAAGTCAAACCGTTTGCCGTGACTAAATAAGATAACATTTCTTAACAAAAAGCGGTAGCTGCTGTAAAGTAGCTGCCGCTTTTTTTTTGCAACAAAGCGAACTCATAAACGTTGATAGCCCCAAAAATTTTGTTAATTAAAGCAAGGATTTTCTATGTTAAAACGACAAATTGTTGCAGCAATGTTCTTAATCGGCGTTGGAGTTCTGTCAGGAATTATCTTAGTTGCTAATTTTTCGGATAATTCCTTAGAATCACTTTTTGCAGGTAACATTGCAGATATTGGTGCAAAAAATGCTCCTGTCACACTCAATGAAAATGTAAAAGCATTAAACAATGCCTTTGTTGCAGTAAGTGAGGCATCAAATGAAACTGTGGTCAGTATCAGTGTCGTGGCAGAAAAGAAGGTACAAAAAAATCAGATGCGTGATCTATTCCGATTTTTCGGAGAGCCATTTAATCCTCGTGACAATAATGAAGAAGAATCTGCGCCCGATACTGAAGAATCAAGCGGAGCTGGTTCAGGCGTCATTATCACCAATGATGGATACATTGCAACGAATAATCATGTGGTTGAAGATGCCAAAGAAGATGGAATTAAAGTTATTCTTCACGACAAAAGAGAATTTAAAGCAAAACTTATAGGTCGTGACCCACTTACAGATTTAGCTGTTATTAAAATTGAAGCCAATGGATTAAAACCCGCACATTTTGCTAATAGCGATCAAGCACAAATAGGCGAATGGGTTATTGCTGTCGGTAATCCCTTAGGTTTAAATTCTACAGTGACCACCGGAATTATTAGTGCTCTGGGACGTGGACAGTTAAATTTAAACAAAGATCAATACGCTGTTGAGAATTTTATTCAGACTGATGCTGCAATAAATCCCGGTAACAGCGGCGGCGGATTATTTAATCTTAATGGAAGCTTAGTAGGAATTAATACGGCTATTGCTTCCCGTACCGGTTTCTATAATGGTTATGGATTTGCAATCCCGTCGAATTTAGTAAAATCGGTAATTATTGATTTGATTGAAGATGGCAAAATTGATCGTGGTTATATCGGTGTACAAATTTCCTCTGTGGATGAAGTAAGTGCGAAAGCATATAAGTTAGAAAAAGTTGCCGGAGTTATCGTACAAAAAGTCTTGGACGGCAGCCCCGCAGAAAAAGCCGGAATTGAAATTGGTGATGTGATTTTAGACTTAGACGGTGCACCTGTCAATACATCGAATGAATTACAAAGCCGTGTTTCTATGCATAAAGTCGGCGATGCTATTAAATTAAAAATATTACGTGACGGTAAAACTATTTATAAAACAGTAATATTAAAACCGCGCGATGAAGATGCAAAAACGGCTTCCAATGAAGCGAAACCCGGTAAATCGGAAGATGAAGAACTTAATAAACCTGTAAAATTCGATAAATTAGGATTTTCTGTTTCACCGACAACTTCAAAAATAAAAGAAGATATGGGAGTAGAAAAAGGTATTGTCATCAGCAATGTTGAACGCTATGGTGAAGCCGCCAGCCGTGGTATTGCGCCCAACGGTATTATTTTGAAAGCAAATAATCAGGAAATTTCTACAACGGGTCAATTCAAAAAAATTATTGAGCAAAATGCAGGCGAAGTGATTCGTTTGCAAGTAAAATATAAAGATGGTGCAAGACTTGTCTTTATTGAAGTTCCTAAAAACAACAGTTGATATAATTTCCTTATTTCACATTCAATAAACCTCGTATTTCTCTATACGGGGTTTCTTTTTTTATGGCACGATTTACTCACTTATCTCCTCGACGCATTATTTGTCTTACCGAAGAGACCACAGAAACGCTCTATGCCATAGGTGCAGATGACCTAATTGTCGGCGTTTCCGGTTTTACAGTGAGACCAAAAAAGGCGCGAAAAGAAAAAAAAACAGTTTCCACATACTTGGATGCTAAGTTTGATGATATACTTGCATTGCAACCTGATATTGTTTTTGCATGGTCTGATTTGCAGGCAGATATTTGTCAAGAACTTATTAAAAGGGGAATTGAAGTTGTATGCTTTAATCATCGTACAATACAAGGTATTTTTTCGATGATCTACCGACTTGGTATTCTCGTTGGGAAGCCGAGCGAAAGTGAAAAGTATATCGAAACGCTTGAAGCTTCGCTTGCACGTGGTGCTGATTTTGCACAATCATTAACAATGCGCCCCAAAGTATATTTTGAAGAATGGTATGACCCGCTGATTACAGGTATTGCTTGGGTGAGTGAGTTAATTGAACATTGCGGTGGTATTGATATATTTGCTGAAAACAGACAATTTCCTGATGCAAAAAGACGTATTCTGGCTAATGCTTCACTTGTTGTAGAAAGAAATCCTGATATTATCATTGCTTCATGGTGCGGCAAAATGTTCAAGCCCGAAAAAATGTTACAAAGACCGCACTGGGAAACAATAAATGCCATACAACACAGTCAAGTTCATGAAATACACTCTTCGATAATATTGCAGCCGGGACCTGCTGCGCTTACCGACGGTGTTGAAGCACTTATTTCAATTTATTCACAATGGCAATCAGCCCAAAACATTTGAAGTATAATTATGGCAATGACACATACACCCGTAACAGCAGATATTGACGGATATTTACAAAATGGTTTTTCTGCCGAAGATGAATTTTTACTCGAATTGAAGCGTGATGCAGCCGAGAACGGCTTTCCTGATATTGCAATTGGTGGTGTGCAGTCAGCTTTCTTGCAAGTATTTCTGCGTTCCATGAATGCAAAATATGTGATGGAAATCGGATCTCTTTACGGATATTCGGCTATTGTAATGGCAAGAGCTTTACCTGAAGACGGTAAAGTTGTCTGCTTTGAATTACAAGAGAAATATTGTGATTATATCCGTAAAAAAGCAGAAGCAGCAGGTGTAGGACATAAAATTGAAGTATTTTCGGGCAATGCCAAAAGGGTTCTCAAAGACTATAACCCTAATTATAAGTTCGATTTTGTGTTTATTGATGCCGATAAACCTTCTTATTCCGCATATCTTGATCTCACATATCCATTAGTACGCAAAGGTGGTATTATTGCCGGAGACAATTGTCTTGCATGGGGCTATGTGGCACAATCCGAGTTCACTTTTGAGCCGATTAATGTGGCAGCTATTCAAAAATTTAATCAAGCAATTATTGCGCATCCCGGCTTGCAACATTGTTTTGTGCCAATCGGTGACGGTATGGCTATGGGGCTTAAAATCGAAGAATAATTGTTTGAAACTATTGTCGGAATACTTTGTTATTATGATGTGCATTGTTAAGTGTACATCAATGTAATTTTCTCTCTTTTTTTATTTATTCTACGGAGCTTTTATGCGCCGCATATATCTTGTACTTGCATTATTTGTTGTTTGTTGTTCTGTACAAAATAGTTGGGCACAATTTGGCACAAATAAAGTGCAATATGAAACTTTTTCATGGAAATTTTATAAAACTCGCCATTTTGATGTCTATTATCATGAAGGTGGGGATTATCTTGCGAAATTTGCCGGAATAGTATGTGAGCGTTCATTAGCATCCATCGAAAGAACACTCAATTATACCATAAATAAACGTGTAGCGATTATGGTATATAATACCCATAATCAATTTCAGCAAACCAATGTCATTTCCTCTTCTTTATCAGAAGGCACAGGTGGCGTGACAGAATTATTAAAAAATCGCGTCACATTACCGTTTGATGGTGATTATGAACAATTTAGACATGTGATTCACCATGAATTAGTCCATGCGGTCTTAAATGATATGTTCTATGGCGGTTCTTATCAAACTGCGGTGCAGATGCGCAACCCCGTCATGATACCATTATTTATGAATGAAGGTCTGGCAGAATTTGAGGGCATCGGCGGCTATAATACCGAAACCGATATGTTTATGCGTGATATGGCATTAAATGAATCTTTACGCGGTTTGCAATCATTGAATGGATATTTGGCATATCGCGGAGGACAGGCATTCTATTGGTATATCGCCGAAAAGTATGGTAAAAGAAAAATTGGTGAATTTATTAATCGTTTGAAAACTGCACAATCCTTAGATGCTGCCTATAAAAGTGCTTTCGGATTAAATTTTGAGGATTTTTCTGAGCAATGGGTTAAGGATATGAAAAAAATCTATTTACCCGATATTGGTATTTATGAGGATGTGAAAGATTATGCAACGCCAATTACTAATTCCAGAAAAGATTTAAGTTTTTATAATACTTCGCCCGCTATATCGCCCGATGCTACAAAAATGGCATATATATCAGCCATAGATCGTGAATTCGGTATTTATATCAAAGACATCACAAATCCAAAAAGTGAACCGGAATTAGTGCTTAAATCGGGACGCTCACTTGATTTTGAAGAATTAAATATTCTGACACCCGGTATTTCATGGAGTCCTGACGGCAAAAAATTAGCAATTTCTGCCAAAGCCGGAGGCGAGGACGCACTTTACCTTGTGGATGTCAAAGAAGGCGATTATGAAAAAAAATTATTCGGCTTAAAATCAATATCTTGGGCTATCTGGTCGCCCGATGGTGCGTTTATTGCCTTTATTGCTTCGGAAAATGAACAAAGTAATATTTATCTGTATAATACAAAATCAGAAAAAGTAGAACGTTTGACAAGTGATATTTTTACAAAATTACACCCCACATGGTCACCCGACAGCAAAAAACTCTATTTTGTTTCTGACCGAGGCGATTATTTACAAGGATCCTACACAGCAAAAGATTTCGAAATGTGGAATTATGATCATAGCCGCCGCGATATTTATTCGATAGATATTGCTTCGCATGATATGGAAAGAATTACAGTTGAGCCACAATATGATAAAACATCCATTGCGGTTTCGCCCGACGGGAAATCACTGTTCTATGTCTCCGATAAAAATGGCATAGGTAATCTCTACCTTTTGAATTTAGAAACGAGAAAAATAGAAATTAAAACCAATTCTTTACAAGGTATTGCACAATTGTCTTTAGCACGTGACGGCAGCACGCTTTTGTTCAATACACTTATTAATGGCGGTTACGATATTTTTCAAATGAAATTTCCTTTCGACAGAAAAACGTATGATTCCATTCCCGTCACCACATTCAGAAAAAAACAAGCATTAGCTCAAATAGAAGAAACATTACCTGAAATATCACAACCACAAGAACAAAAATCACTTTCCTATGGTGAATATGAACTTGAATTTTCACGTCAGCAAAATGTGAGAATCAATACCGATGTCATGGCTTCACCAAGCTATGCATCTTCCGGCGGCGGAGATTATATTGATACGACAATGGCAGGACCATATCCGTATCGTCTCTCATTTTCAATGGATTATGCTTTCAGTAATTTCGGCTATAATACTTTTTGGGGTGCACAAGGACAGCAGCAATTTCTTTTCAGTGATATGCTAGGCGATCATCAAATTTATATAGCGGCAAATTTATTTTTGGATATTCGTAACAGTAATTTATATGCTGCTTATTATTATTTGCCGGAGGTCGTTGATTATCAAATTGCTGTGTATAATCGGCTTGGCTGGTCGGGCGTAAATATCGGTGGTGCCAATGTACTCAGCCGATTTAGAAATACAGGTGTAAACTTCGGTGCATGGTATCCATTATCAACCTTCCGCCGTGTCGAATTCGGAATTTCATATATGAATACAGCCCAAGATTATCCCGAATTTCCCACATTCCAAGGCACAAGTTTGAATACTATTGTTCCTGAAGCACGATTGGTATATGATAATACGCGGCAGGGATGGTGGGGACCCGCTGATGGTACTCGCTATGGGCTTAATATTATGGGTTCTCCGAAATTAGGCAATAATGGTATTGGATTTATGAAAATTACTGCGGATATGCGTCAATATTTTTCCATGTTTGATGGTTATTTAACTACTGCATTGCGCGGCAATGCCGGAACAAGTTTTGGTCCTAATCCTCAACGTTTTGTTCTTGGAGGCGTAGAAAATTGGATCCGTCAGATTAATTTCAATCAAATTCCATTTTCAAGTCCTGCCGACTTTGCATTTATGGAATTCGGTATGCCTATACGTGGTTGGGATATCGGCAGAGGAATAGGAAATAATTTCTTTTTAACAAATGCAGAATTACGTTTTCCGCTCTTTTATGGTTTGCTCGCCGGACCTGTTCCCATACCATTACAAGGAGTACAAGGGACAATGTTTTTTGATATGGGGGGAGCATGGAATAATGGACAGACATTCGTTTCCGCTCGTCCTGATGAAAATGGTAATCTTACAACAAGAGATTTATTGATGAGTGCCGGAGTCGGTATGCGCTCATTTGTTTTAGGTTTGCCTTTGCGAGTGGATGTAGCATGGAGAAATCTGTATTGGAATTGGTCGCAGCCAATGTGGATGTTTTCTATTGGCGGTGATTGGTAAACGGGTGACTTATTCGGGTGACATTGTGCCATTCGTTTAAAAAAGAAATACAATCGAATTATCACCATTTCTCTTTATTGCGTGAAGAGTCTTTTGATCCATATTTTAATGATTGTCTTTTTTTCTTGCTTTTCTCTGAAAGCAAAAACAGATACTCTCAGTACCGTTTCACCATTACGATTGGCTTGTGTCGGCGGCATAACAACAGCCGGTTTTGTCTATGGGCATGCCCTGCAAAATAATTTATGGTGGAAAGGCGAAAAGACTGATTTTTATATTAATACACACCGCGATTGGGAATATGCCTTAGGGGCAGATAAATTAGGACATTGTTTTTTTTCTTCATTGGTGAGCACGACTTATTCTCGATTATGTATGTGGACGGGTATGGACACCGTAAGTTCATTATATACGGGTGCCGGAATTGCAATGGCATATCAGACCTATATTGAAATTCGTGATGGTTTTTCGCGTGATAATGGCGGCGGTTATCTGGGGTTCAGCCCGGGCGATATGATAGCCAATACTGTTGGAGCATCATTGCCATTGCTTACATATTATTATCCTGCATTACAGCCATTTTCCTTTCAAATCAGCTTCGATTGGAAAAATTATAATCCCCAACGCTATGGGGCAATCATTGATGATTATGAAAATACTACTCATTGGATAAGTGTGGGTTCGGAGGCATTTATACCTGCTTCTTGGCGCAATACATGGTATCCGTCTTGGATTGGTTTTTCTATTGGTCATAGTGTGAAGCACCTAACAGGTAATGGTGGCGGCACACATGAATTATATTTGTCTTTATATTGGGATATTCGTAAGATACCACTTTCCGGTGGTTTATGGGATAGCATCATTGCTACGTTATCACACTATCGTTTACCTGCACCGGCAGTTCGAATTGTACCGGGAATTACGTGGATTGGTTTGAAATTGTGAGAATAATCAAAAAAAATGTGACTTCTCCTATTTTGTATATAACCAAATCAAACACATAAATTTCATTATTCGTTTGCTACTTTCTATAAATTATATTTGAATTATAGTCTTAAATTTCTTGATTCTACAATATCATACACTTTTATCCCGTGTGCTTTTGCGTAATCTGCTAATCTCGAGTCAGAAGTAATCAATAAGTCATTATTTAAGGAGATTTGGAGCAGCAATGAATCCGTAAGTCCACTATCTATAAATGAGTAATGTTCCGCACCAGTCAATGAGGAAACATATTGCTCCGTTGTCTTACGAATTATTTCTAAAAATACTTGAATGTATGAGTTTTTATCTTCACCGGTAAATCCATGTAAGAGATTATCAGCTTCTGTCAAAACATTTGGTAACGTAATCAGACGATTAATATCACCAATAATCCCAACTAAATCAATATAGTCTTGCTCCTCATAAATTGATAAACACTTATGTTCCGGAATTTTCTTCTGATTTATCAATCCGACAATAAGCAAAATTAGGGCATTAGTATCAATAACAATCATAATTAATTTTTGAAAAAATAGTATCCCTTAACATGCCTCTCAGTGTCAATAGTCAGTTTTTTATATTCTTTCAAAATCAAGCATTGAAATCCCTAACAAAGGATTATTTCTTTTATTCGTATTTTCTACTAAAAAGGAAACAACGATTTCCCATTCATTTTTCGTGTCAATGAACTCCGCTTGCTCCAATCTGAAATCCGGATTAGAAACCGTCGTAAGTTCGCTAAGTGCGCCGACGGCAATTTCAAGCAATTCTTTGAGTGATATTTGATTTTCGAGAATATACATTAGCTTCTCCTTTTGTTGAAAGTTGTGATTAAAATCTGCTTCAAAGTTAGCACTTTACGGGTACACTGCCAAATCTCCATCCACACATCTTTCCGCCATGATCATAGCTTTTGAGCATTATAGTTAAGCAGTGAGTCGCTTTTATTAGAAAAATTTTTTCTCAAAATACTGTCATTAGTGTTCGCTATCGTAGTTTTGCCTTTGACATTGATTACAACTCAATATTGACAAAGAACATTATGTATAGAGATATCATCGTTTCAAGTATTACAGCTCTTCTTGTGCTTATCGGCATGGTATCGCCACTATCGGCGCAAAGGATAAGCGGTATCATTAACTCTTATGCAAAAGTTACATCTTTTGATGCTTGTTCTAAAAAAATTACAGTATTGAATGCTACCGGATTTCGCTCGGGTGAAAAAGCATTGCTTATACAAATGCAAGGCGCAGAAACCGATGGCTCGCAATCGCCTGCATTCGGCACAGTTACCGCATATAATAATGTAGGCAATTTTGAATTTGTCAAAATTAAAAGCATACGAGGTAATGAGATAGAATTTGAATTTGTGCCTTTATTTAATTATGATGTGCAGGGTAATGTGCAACTTGTGACCGTGCCAAGTTATCGCAATACTGTCTTTCTCAATGGCACTCTCACAGCAAGACCATGGGACGGAGCAACGGGCGGCGTACTTGTCTTTGAAACTACGGCGGCATTAGACCTGGACGTGGGTTCAATAGATGTCAGTGGTTTGGGTTTCCGCGGTGGATTAGCTAAAAATGGTTCAAGAAATATTTTCAATGTCCCCACATATTACAATCCCGCTTCGGAAATTGACAGCGGTGCAGCAAAAGGCGAGGGGATTGCGCGACCTATACTTGGCAAAGAACATGGTCGGGGAGCATTAGCCAATGGTGGCGGCGGCGGCAATGGACATAATGCTGGCGGTGGCGGCGGTGCTAATGGTGGAGCGGGTGGCGTAGGCGGTAAAGAATTTCACAATAATCCGCTCAATGCCATAGAAAATGGAGGTGAAGGTGGTAAAATTCTCGAGTGGAATCGCAATAGTACTATTCTTACACCTCGTTTATGTATGGGCGGTGGTGGAGGTGCCGGACAAATGAATAATAATGTCGGCACATCCGGTGCAAATGGCGGTGGTATTGTTATTATTCGTGCTAAAAATATTGTCGGAAGAAATAAAGTAATAAAAAGCAATGGTGCTTCACAAACAACAGTGTCGCTCAATGATGGTGCTGGCGGCGGTGGCGCAGGTGGCAGTATTTTTCTTGATGTAGATCAAATATTATCCGCGCAAGGATTTACCATACAAGCAATGGGCGGCGCGGGCGGCAATGTCAATACAGGCACCAATCACGGTGCTGGCGGCGGTGGCGGTGGCGGTTTGGTATTTATTAATGATCAACAATTCCTGGATAAAATTACTTTAGAATTTAATGGGGGTAAAAATGGCGTTAATATTGTAAATAATAATTCTACCTTAGCAAAAGAAGGATTAAATGGTCAACCTGTTTTCGGATTTCGCATTCCCGAAAGCACTGCTCCCGAATTAACTATCGGCACAGTAAAAAATGAAATTATATGTAAAGGAAGCAGTCGTCGTATAGGGGTGCCCGTCACAGGAGGCAGACAACCCTATACGTATCAATGGGATCCGCCTACATATTTGGATAATCCTTCTATTGCGCAGCCCACGACAAGTCCTGAAGTTGCCATGCGATATACCGTTATTATTACCGATGCCGCCGGCTGTAAAGATACCGCTATTGTCTCGGTCAATCTCTTTTCCTTACCCGAAATTGAACTTGCCGACACACTCAATGTCTGCTTAGGTAATGCTCAAAGGATTGAAGCCAAAGGAACAGGTAAATTCCGATGGAATCCAACAAATGATATACAATATCCCGATAGTGCCAATCCCATTATTACGCCAACACAATCGGGGTGGTATTATGTGACACTGACGGATGTTAATTTATGCTCGCAAACAGACAGTATTTTTCTCAAAGTCAATCCTTTGCCAACAGTAAAATTACCCGACACAGTCTTGATATGCGAGGGAAAAGAAATTACCCTTTCGCCTTTCGATGAAACAGGAGCAGCGCCCTTACAATATACATGGTCATCCTCGGAACCTATTGCCACACCCACACAAAAAACATTGCAATTTATTCCCCGACAATCTGCACGCTATATTCTTACTGTGCAAGATGCCAATGGATGTATAGTACAAGACAGCGTGGAAGTTGTGCTTTTTGCACAAGCCCAAGCAGATGCCGGCAAAAATGATTCTGTCTGTATAGGAGCGGCAATACAATTGCAAGCAAAAGGAGGTACACTATATGCATGGTCGCCCAATGAAGACATTTCCGACAGTACATTGCCCAATCCCATAGTAAATCCGCGCACTTCACGCTATTATTATCTCCGTATTGAAAATGAGAATGGGTGCATCGGTTATGATTCTGTCTATATTACGGTATTACCTTTACCGGAAATACCAATTATTGCGCGTTCAACTGATACTTTGTCTATTGATAAGCCATCCGATAATTCGATGAAAATTGTATGGAAATATAATGGTGAAATAATTGTTCGTGACAGCCACACTATTATCGCAGATACAACAGGTATATATTCTGCAGAAATTCAAGATAAAAATGGTTGCACACGCGAATCCGCTCCGATTTCTTTCAGTATAGCCAATGCGCAATTTTGTGCCGAAACCGTAAAAGCACGTGTCGGTGAGATAATTACCATACCCATATTTCTCTGCAATACACGTCTTCTTGCAGAAAGCAATGCCTCCGCCATTGAAGCAACGGTCACTTTTAATAAAACCACATTATTGCCGATAGGAGATTATCGTGAAAATACTATCACGGGAAATAGGCGCATACTGACAATACAAGGAAATGTGCCCGAAGATACAACACAACCATTTGCATTGATCAAAGCCCAAGTTTTGCTTGGCAACGATACCCTAACCCGCATTATTATCAATAATGGAAAAAGTATTGGTGGAAGAGTACTCTTCACTTCCGGCATGGGAATATGTATTACCGATGGTATTTGTATTGAAGGGGGAGTGCGCCTATGGCAAGACGGTGACATTACAGGCATACAATCTGTGCAACAATATGATAAAACATCAATAATAGCTTATTCACTCGCTTCCACAGAACCTCATAAAATTATTATTGCAACATCGCTTGGCATGAAAGCAGCAGAATTTACTCCGACAGTATATCAACCGGGTGCACAACTTTTTGAATTTGACAATAGTGCTTTATCCTCAGGTGTGTATTTTATCACTATTCTCACACCAACAGAAAAATCGGTAGCGATGTTCCAAATTATCAAATAGCAATTGTCAATAAAATTAACAGAGTAATATTATCTATCAGTCAATTATTTTTAACAATAATCCGAAAATAATCAGAGAAATATTCCATTATAGTATTGATGAACGCATGGAAAAAATAAAGGATAATTATTCTTTGATAAATTTCATAATACTTTGTCCTTTTGCGGTTTTGACATGAATAAAATACACACCGTTCGGAGCTTGAATATCCATGCTTGATTTAGTAGCTGCGCTTATTTGTTCGGAGTGAATTATTTTTCCTTGCAAATCAGTGACCGTAATAGCCGCTTCGCCGACAGCATCGTTTAAAGCAATATGAATAAAACCATTACTCGGATTGGGATAAAGAGAAATATCAATACCATTGCCCATATCCGCCACACTCGTCGCTGTTTGTTTCATTTTATGAATAAAAACGTCGCGTTCACCTTCCGAAGTTATATTATATTCACCCTGACCCGGGTCAAAATCAACAGTCCTATGAAAATAGCCTGTTGTATATAAATCACCTACAGGATCAATGGCTATAGAAGATAAATAGTCAGGATACAGTCCCCCAAAAGATTTCGCCCAAATGAAATTTCCATTGGAGTCTAATTTCTGAATGAAAGCATCTACGTCTCCTACGGCAGTAAGATTCGCCACACCTGGTCCCGGGTCAAAATCAACGGATTCTCGAAAAGAACCTGTGGTAAAGATATTTCCTTTATTATCAATAGCGATGGAACTCCCGTCTTCATAACTCTTCCCCCCAAAGGATTTTGCCCAGATGAAATTCCCATCGGCATCCATTTTCTGAACATAAACATCTCTTTGACCTACAGCAGAAATCTTCGCCGAATTAAAATCAACTGTCTCACCAAAACTTCCAGTGGTATAGACATTACCTCTATCATCAAAAGCGATAGATGCTGAATAAGATGTCCCAAAAGATTTTGCCCAGAGTAAGTTTCCCTTATTATTAAATTTCAGAAAAAAAACATCTTGACCACCTCTTCTTGCTGAAAGGTTCTTTACATTCGCGCTGGGTTCAAATTTTATAGAATCAGTAAAATCTCCTGAAGTATAGATATTTCCATCGGCATCAATTGCTAAAGAAAACGCATAACTTTCACCATTCCCCCCAATAGATTTTACCCAGAGGAAATTACCATCTGCATCCAATTTTTGAATAAACGAATCCCATGAACCCAGAGCAGAAATTTTCATCGAATCGGGACCCGGGTCAAAGTCAACAGTATCAATAAAGTATCCTGTTGTGTAAACATTGCCATCAGCATCAACAGCGATAGAAGTGCCAAGGTCGTAATCACTACTCCCTCCAAAAGATTTAACCCAGAGGAAATTACCATTAGCATCTAATTTCTGAATGAAAATGTCTCCTTTGCCAATAGAAATTAGATTCATCGAATCAGGACCCGGGTCAAAGTCAACAGTATCGCCAAAACGGCCTGTGCTATAGACATTACCCACATCATCAATGGTAATGGACGTCCCTAATCCATAACCCCTCCCCCCGATAGATTTCGCCCAGAGGAAATTACCATTAGCATCCAATTTTTGAATAAAAATACTTGAACCTTTTCCTGAATTTAGCTTCATCACATCCGGTCCCGGGTCAAAGTCAACAGTATCATTAAAACTTCCTATTGTATAGACATTGCCGGCAGCATCAACAGTTAGTGACCTCGCTCCATCATTACTTTTCCCGCCAAATGTTTTTACCCAGTCGAGTGTTTGGGCATTGAGGTTGGCTGCCATGAGAAAGCAGATTACGGCAATGAATGTTGTTACGGCTTTGTTGTTCCCAAGTCCTGAGAGAGTATGAAGGATTCTTTTGCCCGCAACAACAGATGCAGCAGGGAAAAAGGGCTTTGAGTCCGCTTTGGACATAGTGTAAGTGCGATTATTGAGGCTTTCCATCGCGGTATCCTTGAATATATTGGGAAAAAATAATTTTTTAGAAAAAGTAAGCGTTAATTATTCTTTGATTAATTTCATAATACTTTGTCCTTTTGCGGTTTTGACATGAATAAAATACACACCATTCGGAGCTTGAATATCCATGCTTGATTTAGTAGCTGCGCTCATTTGTTCGGAGTGAATTATTTTTCCTTGCAAATCTGTAATAGTAATAGCCGCTTCGCCAACAGCCTCGTTCAAAGCAATATGAATAAAACCATTACTCGGATTGGGATAAAGAGAAATATCAATACCATTGCCCATATCCGCCACACCCGTCGCCGTTTGTTTCATTTTATGCACAAAAATGTCTTCTCCGCCTACAGATGTGAGATTTTTCACATCCGTCCCCGGATCAAAATCAACGGTTCCTCTTAAACTTCCTGTAGTAAAAACATCTCCTACAGTATCAATGACAATAGAACTCCCTCCGTCACTTAAATTCCCTCCAAAGGATTTTGCCCAGATAAAATTACCATTTTCATCTAATTTCTGAATGAAAATGTCAGATTCTCCAATGGCAGAAAGATTTGCTACACCTATTCCCGGGTCAAAATCAACGGATTCTCGAAAAGAACCTGTGGTAAAGATATTGCCTTTATTGTCAATGGCGATGGAACTCCCTCCATCAGAAGTCATCCCTCCAAAGGATTTTGCCCAGATAAAATTTCCATCGGCATCCATTTTCTGAATATAAATATCTGATGCACCAACAGCAGAAATCCTCACTGTATCATTTCCCAAGTTAAAGTCAACAGCTTCACTAAAACTTCCTATGGTATAGACATTACCTTTATCATCAAAAGCGATAGATTGTGAATAATCATTTGATTTCCCCCCGAAAGATTTCGCCCAAAGTAAGTTTCCTTTATCATTATATTTCAGAATAAAAACATCTTCATCACCTTTCGCTGAAAGATTTTTCACTCCCGTTCCCGGGTCGAATTTTATAGAATCAGTAAAATTTCCTGAAGTATAGACATTTCCCTTGGCATCAATTGCTAATAAAAATGAATAACTTTCATTATTCCCCCCGATAGATTTAGCCCAGAGTAAATTACCATTAGCATCCAATTTTTGAATAAACGAATCCCATAAACCGACAGCAGAAATTTTCATCGAATCGGGACCCGGGTCAAAATCAACTGTATCAATAAAGTATCCTGTTGTGTAAACATTTCCATCAGCATCAACAGCGATAGAAGTGCCACGGTCATAATCACGACCTCCAAAAGATTTTGCCCAAAGGAAATTACCATTAGCATCCAATTTCTGAATGAAAATGTCTTTTTTACCAACAGCAGTTAGTTTCGTCACTCCCATTCCGGGGTCAAAGTCAACAGTGTCATCAAAGCCACCTGTGATATAAACATTACTCGCCGCATCAAGAGCAATGCCCCCCCCAAAATCATTACCTTTTCCCCCGATAGATTTCGCCCAGAGGAAATTACCATTTTTATCTAATTTCTGAATGAAAATATTTCTCCATCCGAGAGCAGATAGCATCATTGAATCTATTCCCGGATCAAAATCAACGGTATTTTGAAAACCGCCTACTGTATAAACATTGCCGACAGCATCAATAACCATGGATTCACAGAAATCATCACCTATCCCTCCAAAAGTTTTTACCCAGTCGAGTGTTTGGGCATTGAGGTTGGCTGTCATGAGAAAGCAGAGTACAGCAATGAATAGTGTTACGGCTTTGTTGTTCCCAAGACCTGAGAGAGTAAGAGGGAATCTTTTGCTTGCAACAACAAATGCAGCAGGGAAAAAGGGCTTTATGTCTGCTTCGGGCATAATGTAAGTGCGATTGTTTAGGCTTTCCATCGCGGTATCCTTGAATATATTGGGAAAAAATAATGTTTGATGATAAAGAGCGTAATGTTAGAATAATAATTTTTTTGCAAAATAATCAGAAAAATATGTACTGCAATACATCAATAAAATTTGGGAAAAAATAAAGTATAATTATTCTTTGATAAATTTCATGATACTTTGTCCTTTTGCGGTTTTGACATGAACAAAATATACACCGTTCGGAGCTTGAATATCAATGCTTGATTTAGTTGCTGCGCTCATTTGTTCGGAGTGAATTATTTTTCCTTGCAAATCTGTAATAGTAATATCCGCTTCGCCAACAGCCTCGTTCAAAGCAATATGAATAAAACCATTACTCGGATTGGGATAAAGAGAAATATCAATCCCATTGCCCATATCTGCCACACCCGTCGCCGTTTGTTTCATTTTATGCACAAAAATGTCTTCTCCGCCTACAGATGTGAGATTTTTCACATCCGTCCCCGGATCAAAATCAACGGTTCCTCTTAAACTTCCTGTA
>Ga0209570_1000245_pt1 | contig 93437 bp, 73 predicted proteins | sample EBPBio172007_DNA_FD_185861 | JGI IMG/M metagenome (GOLD analysis project Ga0209570, IMG submission 185861) | Wastewater treatment Type I Accumulibacter community from EBPR Bioreactor in Madison, WI, USA - Reactor 1_9/17/2007_ DNA (SPAdes)... | ecosystem: Engineered > Bioreactor > EBPR >... | reverse complement strand
AATATGTGTTGACATCAGACACAAAGCATATTATCGTAGGTACTTTAGAAGATGAAGCAACACGGAGAGGATATATAGAAGTGTGGGATATTGATACAGGATTTGTCAAAAGTTTGACATTAAACAAGTATGATCTTGTTCAACGATTAGCCGTATCTTCTGATAATAAAACATTATTCGTCGGCACACATTCGCCCTCATTGTATCGCATAAACTTGGCAACAATGCTTATCGAAAAAGAGGAAGATGACTATGGATTCGGTGATGAAATTGCCTTATCCCCCGATGAAAAGACACTCGTTGTTACTACTCAGTATTTTCAAGGAGGTGATATGCCTTGGAGTGTTCTTCTTGATAGTGAAAGTTTTAAGGTAATAGGTAGTATCCCTGATTTTATCTCACGTCCTACATTTAGTTCCACTGGTGAGTATATTGTTGGTGGCACATATTATCAGAAAAAAGATTATATTGCTCTTTACAATGTTCGTACAGGCGAATATAATAGGATGGGTGTTAATTCTACTGTATTGGATGCAAAATTTACAAAAGACAATAAATATTTTATAGCCACAACATCAAGCAGCGGCTACCTTGTCTATGATATTGAACAGAAAAAAAGACTTTATACAGCACCGTATGAAACAGGTGGTCAATATATGGCACTGTCTCCGGATAATAAGTACTATTGTGTTGCCGGCGTACAGTCTATTGTTTTATGGAATTTTACTAATCCTATAATTAACAGTATTAGCGATAATAGTTCTTCTTCTTTATCCATCTATCCTAACCCTACACAGTCATCTCTTACAATACAATTTCCGTCATCGGAAAGAAATATATCCTATAGCATATATGATATGCATGGTCAGGAAATAAAGTCTGATAATATTAGCGATAGTGAAGTACATCAAGGTTTTATTACAATTAATACAGAATCGCAAATGAGCGGAATGTATATCGTCCGCATTCGTGTAGGCACAGAAATATATATACGCCACTATTATATTGTGAGGTGAGAAAATGATAAGAGGAATATATACAATAAAAAAACTCATAATTCTGAATGGATGATATGCTATTTGAAAAAAAATACATCCACCCCGTCCGTATTTCTGCTTCGTATGTTTTGCCCCATCCCGTCCTTCCCCGCGGGGAAGGCGATGGAATTAATCCCAACGGGATGTCATGATAATAGCAAATGATGTAATAAAAAAATCAAATCCTGTAGGGATGACATGTTCTATTATTATGCCGCTCCTTCGGAGCTTGAATGAAACGTAATCCCAACGGGATTACACGTTTATAGAAAAAAAATACATCCACCCCGTCCTTTCCATTCCTTAAACCTATAAGGTTTTCAATACCTTATAGGTTTGAATGAAGCTCCGTTCTTCCCCTGAGAGGAAGGCGATGGAATGATGCCAAAGCCATAGCTCTCCAAAGCAGTTCTCAAAGCCAAAAATGCACCGTCGTAGCGCTACTTCACCTCATTTGATTGCTACTTCACCTCATTTGATTGCAACTTCACCTCATTTGATTGCAACTTCACCTCATTTGATTGCAACTTCACCTCATTTGATTGCAACTTCACCTCATTTAATTGCTACTTCAATGCTCATGATTGCTACTTTACCACATTTGATTGCTACTTTACTTGTTATTTCTCCTGCTTTGATATTGTTTTGTCTTGGGAATAAGGATTTTTCTCTTTCTCTTGCATGTACAAATTCACCGATGATGACCAAAAGACTTTTCATGGTACATGAGAGCATTATTATGGTTTTATTATGTTTGATTATTGTTGTCGAATAGGTGTTGTATCTTGTCCCGATAATGTTTTTTAGAGAAGAGATGGTGATTATGGGGTAATTGCGATAGTGCTTGATATTGTTCTTCCGTCGGAGGGCCAGATTCCCGGACCGGGATAAAATTGAGGTCTTTTGGTAAAATAGTGAGTGTCGAACATATTATTCACATTACACAGTATTTTTATGTTTTTGCTGATTTTCCATCCTATTGACATATCCATGATATGATATGCAGGCACTAAACCGACAGAACCACTTTGATTAGGTATAACATTATTCAACGGGTCAGCGAAACTTTCTGCTGTATAATTGGAAAGCAGTGATAAGGAGAAATGTGAATATCTTAAAGTGCATCCATTTCTGCTAATCCATGCGGGCACACTTTCTACGGCATTGCCATCAAGAGAGATATTCGTATTGCCCGAACGTATTTTTGCATCGCTGTAGTAGGCATCCATGTATGATGTTGAGGTAAAGACTGAAAACAGCATATCGGAATTCAGTACAAAGTCAGCTTGTAAAAATACTTCCAATCCTGCCGTGACAGCATTGCCAATATTGGTGCGCAATAATGTCAGTGTGCCATCATTTGCTGTTTGTGCCAGAATGCCGAGACGATTATTATAGCGAAGATAAAAACCGGAAATATCCCATTGCAGAAAATCATTATGTCCTCTGAATCCTATTTCCGCATTAAATCCATCGGCATCACGTAAGTTTTTATCGGAGAATTCGAAGACTGAAGCGGGAATAATATCTTTGAGAATGACGGGACGATATGCGCGAGAATATCCACCATAGAATGTTATGGCATCTGTGAGAGAATAGAGAGCATTTATGCCAATTAAAGGAAATGAACGTTCTATAGTCGTTGGTAATTCCGATGGAGAATAATACGAAATAATGCCGGTCATTTCACTTTGCCCTGTCTCAAAGCGTATGCCCGTATTGAGTGAAAAGCGTTCGGTTATCATCCAGCGATTTTCTATAAATATGGCAATATTTTGAGTCGTAAAATGTAAATCTCTGCCCCACACGGGTGAAACAAGGGTAAGATCAAAGTCAGAACCCGTTGTGCCTTTGCCTTGCTGACGACGATGTAAGTCATTATTCAAATATTGCATTCCTGCTGTCAAGGTGTGGTCGGCAGCGAAAAGAGAATATTTTTGTAATAAGCGTATTTCGGCAGTATAGCTATTAAAGCGGTCAATATCCACTTGGCGATTATTGAATTGTAGGGTAGAAGCGACGATGGTATCGGCTATGGTTGCGGGTCTGTCGAACATCACACTATTTCTATCGCCAATAATACCGGAGAGCGTGCAATGAACTGTCGTTTGAGGGGCTATATTCCATAGCAGTGAGAGCGAAGGAACATGAATATCGGGACTATAGTAATTTCGTGAACGTGTTGCCATTTGAGGATTGACAGCGAACATACTGTCCGTCAGCGGACCAGCCAAATGAATGAGATAGTTGGAATGGGTCCATTCGGCTTTGAGTGTCATTGCGGGTGAGATATCGTAAAAAAGTGTGACCGCCTCAGCACCATATTCGGAATCAGCATTATTACGATAGCCACCGAGCCATTTTTTGTTCATCCATGCACTATAACGTATGGCGCCGATTTTTCCCGATGCGCCACTGTAGGTGCTGACCAATCCATACGAACCTACGGTATTGATACTCTCAAAAAATAATGATGTCGTGGTATCGGGTTGTTTGCTTATGTAATTGAGCATTCCGCCGAATTGTGCGCCATATTGCAATGAGCCGGTTCCACGAACAAGTTCAATACGTTCGACTGCTTCCATCGGGATATTATAATGACTTGCAGGGTAACCATACATATCGGAATTTGTGATGATACCATCTTTGCGGATATTAAATTCCCAACCGCGATGAGGATCTAATCCGCGTGTTGCAATATTTACCTGATTTCCCGTGCCGTCCATATCATAGACAAAGACTCCGGGTATTTTAGCAAATATTTGTCTGCCGTATTTTTCTGTAATTGCCGCTTCTTTGTCTTTTATAGTAATAACTTCCGTTTTTTTACCGGCATAGAGATATGTTCCCTTGGTCGCCTCAAGCCATGATCGGTCTTGGGGTAAGCGTACTGCTTCAATGGCAATGGTGTCGATAGTTTGAACTTTATCTGAAAATGCAGGTGCTCTATTCTCACCCGAAGTGGTATCAATAACCGATTTGGGGATTATTGTCTTTTGCGCATAAGTGGAAAAAAAAGAGACAAACATGAGAAAAATTGCGGTTCTAGATATCATATACATCATCATTAGTGAACTCAATAGCGCAAATATACAAAGTAAGTAAAACTAATTCATGAGAAAAATAGTGAACGTACCATGATTTTTCATAATAATGTAATGAACTGCCAAATACTTCTTTTTGTCCGCAGTGTGTAAAGCCCAAAGCCCAAAGCATCAATGACATGTATAGAGCGTACATTATCGGGATATATAAGTGCGATGAGAGAACATAACGAGCGATGATGCTCCGCAAAAGAGGATAGATATGCTTTGCCTATTTCTTTCGCATAACCATTCCCCCAAAAATCAGGATGAAATGCATAAAGATATTCGATGGATTGCATAGGTTCACAATATAATGCACCTGCATAGTGCCAATACGATGACCTGTTGATTTGGCTATAATTGCAGAAACACCATATCCATGAATATCATACTGATGATTGAAGTAATTCATTAAAGTAAGGATGCGCTCGTGAGGAGGTAATGCTCTATTGCCAAGCCATGTGTGCACATCATGATGGGGCATCATCGCAGTATAATGTTCTTTATCATCATCCACAAAGGGACGCATCAGCAAATGCTCCGTTTCCAAAATGATAGAAGGTGAAGACATAGAGTAATCCTTAAAAAAAATCCCCTTATATGCAATTTATACAAGGGGATATGCGATATTCAAATGCTGTGAATATTATGGGAAGAATAATGTTTCATATTCATAGACAATTTCTTTTTTTGCACCGGAAGGAACGGTTATTTCCCATGTTACATTGCTCATGGGATTATTGCCATAGTACTGACTTACTTTAGTGACTTTACCATCATTGGCAACGGTAATTGTACCATTAATATTTTTTTTCAATGTAATTGTTTTTGAGTCTTGATCATAATTGTTAATAGTGATGGTGCCACGTATTTTTACTTTATTTAGCGAAACTTTATTGATTTTTTTTACATTGTCATAGCGTTCAATTTCTTCTTCGCTGTTTTTGACGGAAATATTGATTTCTTTTGTGAGGCGAATGATACCTTTGGCATTTTTGGGTACATATTTTAATTGATCTTGGGCTGTGAAACGACCATCTTTATCGGTTACCATAATAGTGCCGGATGTTAAAGGATATTCTGTGGAATTAGTAATTTCGATAGAATGAAACACATCATGCACATTGTCATTGGGCTGAATATATTTCATGTTTTCAAAATTGGTAATATCTCCGATTACACATTCATGCAGGTCTTTATAGGAAAGGGTAGAGGCAAATACAGGAAAACTTGCTTTTGATTGTTTGGGAAGAGAAATTTTTCCCAATTTGTAGATAAATAAATCATCGCCGGTTTCTGTTGTTGCTGCAAAAGTAGAGGTAGGCGCAACGGATAAAGCATCCGCTGATTCTATCATATTCATTGATTTAGCCATTCTATTATTTGCATACATACTTTGTTGCATTACGGGATTATATCCACTTCCGGTATGAGTAAATCCTTGTGTTGTTGCCGGATCGGGGTTTAATCCCAACCCTAATTGAGGCATCCCGACAATTAATTCCGTATTGGTATTATTGAAGACTTCACCGCTATAATTTTCGATGAGTGATTTCATTTCCAATCGTGCCGATTTATCATCTTTTAAGGAAAGATAATAGGATGGAATCCACGAAATATTTGATTGCAATGATGTTTCGGTTACTTCTAATTGTGTGAGTTGTTTTGTGGGTATTATTTGCGCCATATAGACAATGCTGTCACGTAAAAAATAATCATTGATGCCTTCGAGAGAAATATCGGCAATATCATGAAATGAGACCAAACGAGTTTTGGAACCGTCGCTGATTTTTATTTTAGACATCGCTTCATAGAATCCTACAATGGTACCGGTGACGGTTTGTGTTTTTCCTTCTGTGGCTGGAATTGACACTGACACAGTCTTGCCTACATTGGCACGGAGTAATTCGCGGACATCACCGTCTTTGATTTTTGTCGTGATTTTTTTACTTTTATAGCTTATATTTTTGATAAGATTTTCTTTGGGTGTTGTGAGCCAATATGTGCCGATAACTGCATTGGGAACGGGAATGAATGCCGTATCATTGACAACGGGGACAGTGCCGTTTTTGGTAAAAAATGCCGATCCGTTTTTGTAGATAGATACATTGACGGCGGGTAATGATTGTTGGGCAGACAATGAAGAAAAAGCGGCGATAATACCGACAATCAACAAAGATGTTTTCATAGTAATGAACCTTATGTGTGAAATAAACACCGATATGATACATGAACCGCCATTGCGGTTACATTGTTTCATCGCTTGTGCTGTGAATCAGTATAGTTTGTCTTATACACGTACTCCAAATAAGGTTGCACTGGAACTTCGTTGGACGATGACATTGATGCAATCACCTATAACATAATCGCTTTGTTGTTGTTCATCAAGATCATGGGGGAAAATCACTACTTTATTGGTATCTGTTCTGCCTTGCCATTCCTGCGGATTACGTTTACTTGGACCTTCGACGAGGACAGAGAATGTTTTGCCGATTTCGGATTTATTTATTTCATCTGAGATTTTATTTTGCAAGGCAATAATTTCATTTAATCTGGCTGTTTTGATGTCAAGAGGCACATCATCGCCCATTTTCCATGCTTTGGTATTTTCGCGCGGTGAATAATTAAACATATAAGCACCGTCATAGCGTACTTGTTTCATTAATTCCATTGTAAGCGCATGGTCTTCATCGGTTTCGGTACAAAAACCGACAATAATATCGGTGGATAAAGCACAATTCGGCATATATTCACGAATTTTTGCTATACGCTCAAGATAATGTTCAACGCTATAATGGCGATTCATTAATTTCAAAATACGGTCGGAACCTGATTGAACTGGCAAGTGAATGTATTTGCAGATATTATCGTATGTCGCCATTGTTTCTATGAGTTTATCGCTCATATCATAGGGGTGCGATGTTGTGTAGCGAATACGCATGGCGGGGACGGCTTTTGCGCAGGCAGCTAATAAATCGGCAAAATCATAACCACTTTCTTCATCATTATATGAATTAACATTTTGCCCGAGTAAGGTCACTTCTTTGAATCCATTATCCCACAGTTGGCGAACTTCATCCACGACGGAATCCAAAGCACGGGAACGCTCTCTGCCACGAGTAAATGGCACCACACAGAAAGTGCAGAATTTATCACAACCACGCATAATGGATACCCATGCGGCAATACCTTCGGTACGTAATGGGATGATATCGTCATAGGTTTCCACGCGAGATAATTTGACGGCAATGCCTTGATCACCGGCAAGAGCATTCTCCACCAATTCGGGTACACGGCGGTACTCATCGGGTCCGACAACCAAGTCCACAAGATTTTTTTCGCCGAGAAGATCGCCGCGCAAGCGTTCCGCCATACAGCCCAAAAGCCCCACGACCAAATCTTTATTACGTTTTTTGTAATACTTCAAATGGGTGAGTCTTTCGTGGATTTTGCGCTCGGCATTGTCACGTATGGCGCAGGTGTTTAAGAGTATAACATCCGCATCATCGGGCTTTTCTGTCATCTCATAGCCATGTTTGTGCATCACTCCTTGGACGATTTCGGAGTCATTGACATTCATCTGACAGCCGTATGTTTCCACATATAACTTTCTTCCAAGTTGTTGTTCTGCAATAGCTTGCTCTTGTGATTCATTGAGAATCGGTATTTCTATGTTCATAATGATATTGGTCATTGATAATGATAATTGGATGCAAAATTACGGAAAAGCCGCCGCTGCATAGGTTTAGTAACGCTGTTTTGCTCTTTTTCATTGCTTGTAAGCGGAGTTCTATGTATCGAATGTGATGGTGGATTATGGGACGATGCGCTCATTTCTCTTCATAGTGAACTAATCATATTCTTGCTTTCCCGTATTTTTGCTTTATGTTTGGTATCGTGAAATTCGGTTGAATGTATTGCCACAGGGTGACAAAGCAGCGAAAAAACGATATGAACATCAAGGAGTCATGATTATATTTACTCAAAGAATGCAATGGAAATTATACAATCACTTTTGGATATTATCTTACATTTAGACAAGCACCTGACCACTCTTTCTGCCACGTATGGCGTATGGATGTACACCATACTGTTTCTTATCATCTTTGCGGAAACAGGTCTTGTGGTCACGCCATTTTTGCCGGGTGATTCATTGCTATTTGCCGTTGGGGCATTGTGTGCTACGGGTTCACTCAATATTATCGTGATGATGATTCTGTTGATAATTGCGGCTATTGCGGGCGATACTGTTAATTATATGATTGGTCATCGGCTCGGATTAAAACCGTTTGAAAAAGGAAATTCTCGCATTTTCAAAAAGGAATATTTAGCGAAAACAGAACGTTTTTATGAAAAATATGGCGGAAAAACAATTATTATTGCACGTTTTGTACCCATCGTTCGAACATTTGCGCCATTTGTTGCCGGCGTAGGAAGCATGAAATATTCCACATTTTTGTACTATAATATTGTTGGTGCTTTATTGTGGATCATCTCTCTTTCTTTGGCAGGATATTTTTTCGGTAATATAGAAATAGTCAAAAAGAATTTTTCACTTGTCGTCATTGGAATTATTATACTTTCCATACTTCCGGCAATTGTTGAATATATATCGCATAAGCGACAATCAAAACAATAATTATTTATTTTACAAAGGGTTTTTTCGTATGGCAATCAGTAATGTCGTCGTTATAGGCGCAGGAACAATGGGCAATGGTATTGTCCATGTTTTTGCACAAACAGGATATGCAGTAACAATGGTTGATGTCAGTGAGCAATCATTACAAAAAGGGCTTGCAACCATTGATGCAAATTTGTCGCGTCAAGTAAAAAAAGAGACTATCACAGAAGCACAAAAAAGTGATATTCTTGCTCGTATTTCGCTTTCAACCGATTTGTCGTCAGCCGCAAAAGAAGCAGATTTAATTGTGGAAGCAGCGACGGAAAATCAAGCAGTAAAAATATCATTATTCCAACAATGCGATGCGGTATGTAAAGATGAAACAATTTTTGCGAGCAATACCTCTTCCATTTCTATCACAACATTAGGTGCAGCAACAAAACGTGCGGATAAATTTATAGGAATGCACTTTTTCAACCCTGTCCCCGTGATGAAATTATGTGAAATTGTTCGTGGTATAGCGACCAGCGATGCAACATATACAATCATAGAAACTTTGGCAAAAGAATTAGGCAAAACACCGGTATCTGTCCAAGATTATCCCGGTTTTATTTCTAATAGAATATTGATGCCGATGATTAATGAAGCGGTATATTGTTTGATGGAAGGTGTGGCTTCCGCCGAAGATATTGACACGGTGATGAAATTAGGTATGGCGCATCCGATGGGACCATTACAACTTGCCGATTTTATTGGCTTGGATGTGTGTTTATTTATTATGGAAGTATTGCATGATGGTCTTGGTGACAGTAAGTATCGTCCATGTCCATTATTGCGTCGTATGGTGGCAGCCGGATATCTTGGAAAAAAATCAGGTCGCGGTTTTTATCAATATTAAAAATTCAAAATTGTTCTCAGATGAAAATCCCCTTTATTTTCGGATAGAGGGGATTTTTTTTTAGTCTTAACTTCTTTGTGTGAGCAATACACCCGCTAAAATTATTGCGCCGCCAATAAGGAAAACCGTTGTGGGCATAATACCAAAAATAATCATCGTCAGAATGGTGGTCAATACAGGTTGAATATTATTAAATACAGCAACTTTACTTGCCGGTATTTTGGATAAAGCCATATACCAGAGCGTATAACCAAGTCCACTGGTTATCCAACCCAAATAGGCAATCGAACCCCATGACATAAGGGAAATATCGGTAAACTGTGTGGAAACAGGTATAAAAACATAGAAAGGCAGATAGGTCACAAGTCCTGCGAACATTGCCATAGCCGTCATATTTAAAGCACCGTATTTGAGCACTAAGGGTCTGCCATAGGTTGTGAAGACAGCCCATGAAAAACTTGCTGACAAGACTAACAGATTGCCCGTAATATGTTCGGCATCGAAAGATAGTCCTTTTTCAAACAGAACCAAGAGTACACCCACAAAGGCAATGGCGATGCCAAAGAAACGCCTTGCTGTCGGCTTTTCATGTTTGGTGAAAGCAGCAAGCATAAACACAAAAGTGGGAGTGAGAGCATAGAGCAAAGCCGTATTGGCGGGTGTGGTATAGCTTAGACCTTTGAAAAAAGCTAATTGATTGAGAGGTATATTAATAAAGCCCAAAACAACGATGCGCCAAATGTCATTGCGTTCAATACGTATGAAGCTGCGGCGTTTCCACAATAACCACAAAGCAAACATAAAGCATGAAAACACAGCCCGCCACAGTACAGCAACAAAAGGGTCAACGTTTGTGACGGCATTTTTGGCTATAAGATGAGTAGAACTGGCTATCAGTTGCTGGAAAATCAGAGGTAAGTAATCAATCATCGTAGAAATTGGTGCATAAAATGTTGTACAAAAATACGGATTCGCAACATTGTGATTCGTTGGCACAGTAAAAATGTGTAAATTGCAGCGATTTCGTTCGACAATGTTGTGGACTTTGAGCAGAGTTATTTTCCGATAGTATTGAGTATGGAACAAGAAGAATTCAATCGAACAACAACCGAGATGCTTCATAAAGCAGCAGATTTGTCAAAAATAGATAAATATGAAGAAGCGTTGGCGGTGCTTGATGATTTGCAATTATTGTTGCGCTTTCCTGAACATTCATCACTGATTGCACAATGTTTGAATATACGAGGAATTATTGCTAAAAACAAAAGTCTGTATCCCAATGCCTTAGAGTATTATCATAATGCTTTACGTATATTTAAGCGATTGAACGATTTGCATCGTTATGCCATTGTATTGGGAAATATCGGGGTTGTCTATAAAAGTTTATCTGATTTTCAGCAGGCATTGCAATATTATCAAGAATCCTTAGAAATATATGAAAAAATAGAAAATACAACCAGTGTGGCTATTGTCCTTGGCAATATTGGCATATTGTACCGTAATTTAGAAAAATATGAAATTGCCCTTGAGTATTTATTAAAAGCACTGCATTATCATCAACAAAATAATGATATACATGCAATCGAACGAGAATATGGTAATATCGGGAATGTCTATAAAGATTTGGGTCAATATGATACTGCAAAGCACTATCATGTAATGGCATTGGAATTGTCCGAGAAAGTGGGGCGCCGCTCAGGTGTCATGAATCATTATGCTGGTATTGCGGATATAGAAATCCATCTTGGTCATTATGAAAATGCTTTGGCATTATTAGAAAATGCAATACAAATTGCTCGGGAATTAGATAAACGGCGCGATGAAGCATCGTGGCTTCAAATTAAAGGATTTTTGATTTCTCGACTGGATTTTTCTCACCATAATTTTTATGAAGCAGTTGCAATATTAACAAAAGCACTTGACATCAGTCATTCTCTTGCCGATAAAGTAACGGAGTATAAATGTCATCAAACATTGGTAGATGTGTATAAGCACTTACAAGAGTGGTACTTGTGTTCTTATCATTTTGAAAAATATCATTACTTGCAAAAAGAAGTTCAAAGCAAAGAAGCAAAAGAACTTGCCGAGCGTCTCCGATATCGCGATGAATTCGGAATGAAGAAGATAGAATCCGAATTATTGAAAAAAAAGAATGCGGAACTTCATGAACTGAATGAATTTAAAACGCAATTGCTCGGTATTGCTGCTCATGACTTGAAAAATCCTTTGTCGTCAATTATTGGTGCAAGCCGAATTGTGAAATCAGAATTATCGGAAAATGATTCCAATCATGAATGGGTGGACATTATTATTGATTCTGCTACTCGTATGCAGCATCTTATCGGTTCATTGCTTGAATCAACATCGGCATCGCTTGGTAAAATGGAATTGCAACTTGCGGAAGTAAATGTTGTGGAGTTAATACAAAACTCTATTGAAATGAATAAACAATCTTTGGAAAGTAAATCACAATATATCATGTTTCATACGCCGGCACAATGTGTTATTCTTGCTGATGAACGTAAATTATATCAGGTTACGGACAATATTATCAGTAATGCCATTAAATATTCGTACCCAAATACATTAATTGATATAACGCTGCGCAATAACAATGATGATACCATTACTTTGATGGTCAAGGATGAAGGACAAGGATTGGATGAGCAGGATTTATCAAAGGTTTTCGGACAATTTCAACGATTGTCGTCGCAACCCACGGCGGGCGAATCCTCCACAGGGCTGGGGTTGCATATTGTGAAGCATATCGTCGAATTACATGGCGGCACCATTGCGGTAGAAAGTGAAGGTAAAAATAAGGGATGCGTATTTACGGTGATTTTACCTGTACGAGCGCAATAGAACTTACCAGCGCAGAGTAAAATTTATGCCTGCAATTGCAGGATTCGGTGAGAGCGAGCCGGCGATTTTGTCACTGACATCAAAGTCGAATAAGTGCGCACCTGTATAAGCATCTATGCCGGCAATCACATAAACAGCCCCCAGACCTATCCATGCAAGATCGCGTCTGTCACGATATATCTCGCGTTCACGCTTCAGTAATGCTATGGCATTAGCATTTACGGAGCTGTTTGTTAGCTCTAACTGAGCAATCTCAGCTTCTACATCCGAAAATAATCCATTATTGGCAATGATTGCATACACCAGAAAACCCGTTGCACCTGTAAAAATGGGGATTTTCCAATATGATTCAACATAGTATTGTCCCAAACCGGGCAGCATACATGAGTACAGAATTGCTGTGGTAGGCGACTTTGTCAGTGTGTATGGTTTGAATGTTGATGAATCCTTTTGTGTTGAGTCCGGAGTATATGCCGCCAAAGAGCCACAGGAAAAAACAATGAAAGCAAGGACGATGGAGCACTTACGAACCACATAGCGCATCTTAGTCATTCTCCACAATAGCTATGGCTTCAATTTCGACCAAAACATCTTTGGGTAAACGACTGACCTCTACCGTCGAACGTGCGGGCTTACTTTCGTTAAAATAGAGCGAATAGACCTCGTTCATTGCAGCAAAATCATTCATGTCTTTCAAAAAAACCGTAGTCTTTACAATGTGAGAAAGTTGTGCATTGGCTTCTGCAAGCACTGCTTTCATGTTTGCAATGACTTGATGTGTTTGTTCTTGCACAGAGCCGTTGAGTAATGTCCCATCAGGAGTTAGAGCAATTTGACCACTCATAAACAGTACACTTCCTTGGGCTTTAATTGCTTGTGAGTATGGTCCAATCGGTTGGGGTGCATTGAGAGTATTGATGACCGTTGTTTTCATGGAATTTCCTTGTAATAATAAGAACAAAACTACGATACTGACGGTTATAATCGTATAAATGCGGACAATTTTCCCTTTTTTGTATTGTCTTCACGGGCACATGACAACTGTACATTGTATTTTTGCAGTTTGAAATATACTATGTCATCATATTGAGGATAAAATTTATGAAGTCCTCAATATGCTTACTTTGAATTATCACCAAGGTACTATGATTCGTTTTGGCTCTTTATTTTTTACATTGTTCTCGCAGTTCGCTCGAGTTGGGCTTGCTTTAACCGTTGTGGTATTGTTGTTTACCATACAAAGTACATCGCAGACAATCCTAAACGCATCATCGGCGACGGCTGATGTTAACAGCATTGTCCCGATAGTGATTACAGGTACAGTCACTACTACAGACTCCCCGATGATTTTGGTGCTGGAATTTGATCGCACTCTTTTGGAACCAAAGTCTGTGGAAGCCGGCGGCATTATGACTGATGGCTCGATGACAATACAATTCACACCTATTGTCGGCACGCGCCGCGGACGCTTGGAGATAGTATCGCAAACAGTTACGGCGGGTGACAATGCACCATTATGTACTCTGCGATTTCTTACTCTTTCAGGTGATTCTTTGGTTGCAGCCATCACGCCCTTATCCTTAATTCAAAATGGCGTACCATTGTCGGTTACTCCACAAACAGGAACGATAACGATTAATGGCAATACACTCAAAAAATTAGGGGCAACCACATTGGGCTTGCCTACTCCGCATCCCGTGACTACATCATGTCGGATACCCTATACGCTTGGTGAAGATACACCCGTAATTTTTTCTTTATTCACGATATATGGAAAACTGGTAGAAGAATATCCGGAGGTACAGGGAAAAATAGGTCCTAACTTTTTTGACTTTAGCCCTGAGATAAATTTAATCGGTTCTTCACCCTATGTATTGCGCATGATAACACGAAGCAGCACAAATAACACTTTACTCTTAATTAATAAACAATAAATAATACGGCACAATGAAGAATATATGTCATAAGATAAAACAGTATTTGCCGTTATGGAGTATCGTCATTTTCTCGTCGCTTCTGTCTGTTACAGCGCAAACTACTGACTCATTAAAGAAAACAATTCCTGTTTCTGTGGTGAAAAAAAATTCCGAAGGCACAGAGTTTTGGTTATGTTTTACCCGTAATTATATGAATGAACGCCGCGACGGCATTGGTAATTCTAATCAATTAATTAATCTGGAATTATTTATTACTGCCAATACAACATCAAAAGTCACAGTGGAAATTGACGGTATTGGTTACAAAAAACAAGTAAAAGTTGAAGGGGGGACTGTCACAAATTTGGCTGTTGATCCTTCCGCTCAAGTTATGGGTGAAGAAGTTATACAAAGATTGGGCGTACATATTATTTCCGACAATCCTATTTCTGTGTATGGTTTAAGTCGTCGTTGGCAAACAACCGACACATATCTTGGATTGCCTGTTTCGGTGCTCGGCACTGAATATCGCGCTATATGTTATTCATTTTCGGAAGGTATGATGTCACAATTTAGTGTGGTGGCTACCGAGGATTCCACAAAAGTGACAATTATTCCGACAGTAAAGACCCGCAAACATCCGGCAGATAAACCTTATACCGTGAATTTAAAGCGCGGCGATGTATTTCCCGTGGGTGCTGAAGTGGAAGGTGGGGGCACCGGCGATTTGACAGGTACACTTATTCGTTCCAATAAAAAAATTGCAGTGTTCAGCGGACATCAATGTGCGTATGTGCCGCGTGGTCTTATCGGTTGTAATCATTTAGTGGAGCAATTACCACCAATTAATGCATGGGGTAAACATTATTATGCGGGTAAATTAGAGCGCCGTTCACGTTCAACAATTCGTGTGGTGGCAAGTCAGCCGCAAACGAAAGTATTTGAAAATTCAAATTTGGTGTCGGTATTAGATGCCGGACAATTTTATGAAAATTCCAATGTACGTCAAAATTTACAAGTAACAGCTGATAAACCTATTTTATTAGCACAATATTCTCAAGGATTTACCAATGGCGATGATGTTGGCGATCCTATGATGCTGCTTGTCAGTCCCACACAACAATTTTTGAAGCAATACCGATTTGCCACACCAATTAATGGCGAATGGAAACATTATGTAAATATTGTGATTCCGTCACGGGCAATTCCTACTTTACGATTAAATAATAGAAAACTCGACACATCCCAATTTCAACGTATGGGATTGAGCCGTTATTCCATAGCGCAAGTGCAAGTGCCTTTTGGTACGCATACTATTATTGCCGATGAACCCTTCGGGCTGTCTTCCTATGGTTTTGGCTATGGAGGACAAGCGTATGATGCCTATGGAAATATGGGCGGACAATCCTTTGATGAAATATTTGAAGAACCGGACACTTTAGCACCTACCGGCGATTCTCGCATTGTTGATTCGCGCATTAATGTCATTTTTCGTGATGATAGAACAATAGACAGAGGGTTGAAATCTATTCGTGTGGTATTTGCAAAAAATATGCAGGCAAGTATTCCCAAAATAGAAGCCGGAGTGCCGCAAATTAATTTTCTTGTCAAAACAATAGACCCTTCGGCAGCGGGCAGAATGGTTCTGGAAGCGGTGGATGTTGCCAATAATCGTTCTATTTATACCGTATGCCACACCTATGACCCAATTACTAATGATTTTACGTTTACTATGCGTGACGGTGAGCGCGATGATTGTGCTGAAGAACCCGGTTGGCAATATGGTGCAAGTTTCGGATGGCAGAGGAATTTTAATTTTGCCGATTTTTCGACGAGCGGGGGCATACCCACAAGAGGTAATTTCAGCACGGGGACTGCTGCCGGATGGATTTTTGGGATTACTGCCGGAAAAAGAATTTCAGGCACTCTTGGATTAACCGGAAAATTAAGTATAGAAAATCGCCCTGCAACAATTATTTCACCCGATTCTGTGGTTTCTTTTATTCGGGACAGAGAATCGAATATTCTTGTGCCATTGCAAGAAGGCACACAATGGAAAACGGGCTATCATGCTGCACTCAGTGTGGTTGCTGAATGGTATTTTACCCAATCACTGTATCTTATCGGTGGTGCGCGAACTGCAATACCCTTAGGAAAAAGTATAGAACAAGAACGTATTATTCTTCGTCCGTCCGATTATCGCTATGCTGAAACGGGTACTACAAATTTACCCACAGAAAAAAGTGATTTATCAAGTATGCGTACTTTACAATTCGGTGCCATCGGTGGAATCGGGGGGCAATATATGGCTAATTCAAATGTGACGATAAATATTGAAGCAACATATTTATATGGTCTTAATAGTATCTTGTCCGATGCTGACTGGAACACTAATTTCCTTACTGCTCATCTGGGCGTGAGATACCGTTGGTAAAAGTGAATAAAATATGACATCTGAATTACAACAAAAAATACTTGATGCACAAACCGTACACGGTAATACACCGTCGGAAATCACATATTCTTTCCAATCTTTGGCAGATGTGATGCATCATCATCGTTCCTTCGATAAAAAAATATGGATGATTTATTATGATGAATATAATAATCGAACAGAAATCAGCTATAGTACATTTATCTATACCGTAGGACAATGTGCGGGTTTATTGCAGCAATTAGGCATTTCACGTGGCGACAGAATTGCAACAATGTCCCATAATCATCCCGATACAATTGTAATATATTTTGCGGCTTGGGCTGTCGGCGCATGTGTGGTGCCATTAAATATGACCGAAGACACAGACCGTTTGGGATATGTTCTTGAAAATTGTGGCGCAAAAATTATTTTTTGCCGTGAGGAATATCGTCAAATTTGTGATGGAATTATTCCCGATTCTAAACCTACCGTCATCACTCTGTACCGTGACACTACAATCAAAAATGGTTTCCATGATAGAATAGCGCAATGCGGTGATTATACTTTTTCGCAAGAAAATATGATGGATTGCGAAGCTTTAATTGTTTATACAAGCGGCACAACGGGCAATCCCAAAGGAGTTGTTTTAGTTCAAAGAAATCTTTTTGCCGATGCAGTCACTATTGCCGAATGGCATGGCATACATGAGCATCAACGTATGATGTGTGTATTACCTGTGCATCATGTAAATGGCTGCATTGTGACACATGTGACACCATTTATTGCAGGTGCATCATTAGTGCTGAATCGCAAATTCCAAACCGAATATTTTTTCCGTCGCATAGCTGATGAACAGGTCAATATTGTATCGGTTGTTCCTACATTACTTGCATTTTTATTAGATGCTCGCATAGATGATCTCTCTGTAAAAAATAATGGATTCCGCCATATTATCTGTGGTGCCGGTCCCCTAACGGTGGACTTAGCAAAGAATTTTTATGATTATTATGGCATTCCGATAATTCATGGCTACGGTTTATCGGAAACAACATGCTATTCTTGCTTTATTCCGGCAGATTTATCGGAACAAGACTATAAACGTTGGATGATTGACGAAGGATTTCCGAGCATAGGTATCCCTTTGCCATGTAATGAAATGGCAATTCATGATGAGAAAGGAAATGCAATGCAGGAACGCGAAAGAGGGGAAATAGTCATTCGCGGCACTAATGTGATGAAAGAATATTACAATAATATATCGGCGAATGAAGCGACATTTGCTTTTTCATGGTTCCGCTCCGGCGATGAAGGTTTTTTTGTTTATGATGAACAAAAACGCCCTTATTTCTTTATCACGGGCAGAATAAAAGAATTAATAATTCGCGGCGGCGTTAATCTTGCACCATTGGAAATTGATGAAATTATAAATTCTGCGCCCGGTGTTAAAGCCGGAATTTCCGTCGGATTTGAGAATGATTTCTATGGAGAAGAAGTCGGCGCGCTTATTATCCCCGAACATGACACTATAGACAAAGAGCATATTTTGGCATATTGCAGACAACATTTGCCATTCCATAAATCGCCCAAAGTCATCGTATATACAGATGCTTTACCGGTGACAAGTACAGGGAAATATCAGCGCAATAAAGTAAAACATATTTTTTCCGAATGGAAAGCTATACAATTCAAAAAATAAATATTTAACCACCTCATACATTTTTTTATGAAAAAAACACATTTTCATTCTCTTCACACCTCTTATGGTGCAAAAATGGTCAGTTTTGCCGGTTTTGAAATGCCTATTCAATATCCCAAAGGAATTATTCATGAACATAAAGTGGTACGCAATGCCGTTGGCGTTTTTGATGTTTCTCACATGGGCGAATTTGAAGTGCGTGGCAATGATGCACTGGCTTTTCTCCAAAAAATATCTCTTAATGATGTCTCTAAATTAGAAAAAGGCAAAGCACAATATTCTGCTATGTGCTATCCTGATGGCGGTATTGTGGATGATATGCTTGTCTATCATTGCGGTGATTATTATATGATGGTAGTCAATGGTGCTTGTGAGGAAAAAGATTGGGCATGGGTGCAAGAAAATGCTGCCGAGTTCAATGATTTGGCTGTGACAAATGTGAGTGATGAATTTAATTTGCTCGCTGTGCAAGGTCCCAAATCTTTGGAAGTGATTGCGAAATTAACCGATATAGCCATAGCCGATATTCCGTATTACAATTTTGCTTTCGGAAATTGCTGCGGTGAAGAAATGATTCTATCACGCACAGGTTATACGGGTGAAATAGGCATGGAATTATATTTCAAAGGCGGCGAAGAAAAAGCCACAAAAGTGTGGAATGCAATTTTTGAAGCAGGTGCTGAGTTTGGCATTGAACCTATCGGCTTGGGTGCTCGCGATACTCTGCGCTTAGAAAAAGGGTATTGTCTTTATGGTAATGATATTGATAATACCACCAATCCTATTGAAGCCGGCTTAGGGTGGATTACCAAATTGCAAAAAGGTGATTTTAATGGTAAAGAAAAAATTGCTGCCGTAAAAGCAGAAGGTGCAAAAAGAAAATTGGTAGGTTTTGTGATGCAAACGGAAAAGTTATTACCCCGTCAGAATTATAAAATTATGGCAAATGGTGCTGAAATCGGGGCAATTACAAGTGGAAATATTTCGCCGCTATTGGGCAAAGGTATTGGCTTAGGATATGTGGCTGCCGAATTTTCTGCTCCCGGAACAATAATAGAAATTGCTGCAAGAAATACAACATTTCCCGCTGAAGTGACAAAACTTCCTTTTTTGTAATTCTCTTTGCTCATTCCCTACATTCTTTCCCCCATAGTGCCGTTTTTTGACACTATGGGGGATTTTTTTTATCAAATGGTTGATGTGAGTCAAGTTAGTTTTCTATCATTTTTGTACTTTTCCCAGCCACCGCAATGACATACGATAAACATTTCCTCTGTTAAATTTTTTTGTCAATATGCTATGTATATTGCAAAAATTTGCTAAGTTGCAAATAGTATAGCGCTAAGCCACGGTTCGATGATGGAGTATGATATACACTGATTGGATATAAGATTGGATAGAAGAATAGTAAAGAGCCGCCGCCTACCGTGTACCAACATTTTTTCATTTATTCAAAGGAATTTGCCATGTATAAACAATTCTATGGCACACCTCGCGCGAGAAAAACTCGGGGGGGGGTAAACGCTTTTCACACAATGCTTTTGTGTGTGATCATTATGGTTATGTCATTTAACCAGACTTATAGTCAATTATGGCAGGAATTGGCTCCCAATCAACCACCGAACTGCCCACCGATGCACAATTATGTGTTTAATCGGGCATTTTATGAAGGCAAAGTTGGCATCGGGGGATTAGTTCCGGGTTTTGATACAGCATTCTGCCAACGAGTGTATGAACCACAATCAATGCTCCATTTACATACAATCTATAATCCGGAACCACCACGTCATTTATCGGCAAATATGACATTCCAATCACATTTTCCCTCAATGTTACCAAATGAACGTTCGCGATTTGCGGGATCACAAATTACATTTCTCTCAGGAAGTCGTCAAAATGAGAGTCCTGAATGGGAAGTTGGAGCAATTTCTACTATTGCCTGTGGCAGAGGTATTAATCCAACAGACACTAATCCTTCATTGGCATTATATGAACCGTCGCAAAATACTGATTATAGAGGCGGTTTACTGTTTTTCAATAGCCAACCAAAAGGATCTACGGGCTTAGTTGAAGTAATGCGTATGGTGAATAATCGCGTTGGTATTGGATTTAATATGCCACAAGGTACTTCGCCTGTGCAGTTATTACCTTTTGCAAATCCCCTCGGTCGTTTCCAAGTTATTTCTCAAATTATCGCAGGTGGTGCAAGCGGGCAATCGGGCAATCAACCTGATTTACAAGGGGTTGTCACTTTATTACCCGGTAATAATGGCTCATGGTGGCATATCAAAAATGATAATAGCACCTTACGAATTATGATAGGTGGTAGTACACCAACAACCGATAGCGATGTTCCGGCACCAAATCCCGTCAGACATACCGCCATGACTTTTCAGAATTGGAACAACTCTGTTACCATAGGTTCGGATATTATTCCCCTCAATGCAACGTGTGCCGTTTATTCGGAACCCTTGTTCAATAATTTACCTCAGCCAATAACATTACGTATAGCACGAAAAAGAACAAATGGTATTGATGGAAGTATGAATATTCCGGGTGTGAGTGGCAATAAAGATTATAAACTGTTATCCGCAGGTCATGAAGATGAGGAGACCTTTGTTGTAAAAGGAAATGGCAAAGTTGAAATTGGTAATGGTACAGGCACAAATGGACGTAGAACACCGATTACTCCCCATAATGATTATCTCTTGTCCGTGGATGGTAAAATAGTTGCACGTGAGATAGTGGTAACGGCAGATAACAAATGGGCAGATTATGTTTTTGATGAAGAATATCCTCTTATGGCAATAGACAAATTAGACAGATATATTCAAGAAAATAAACATCTTCCTGATATTCCCACGACAAAAGATGTTGAAAAACAAGGCATCAATGTTGGCGATATACAAACACTTCTGCTCAAAAAAGTAGAAGAATTAACTCTCTATATGATTCAACTGAAAAAAGAAAATGATGAGCTGAAAAAGAAAGTTGATGAGATAAATACAAAATAAACGTTCAACTATACTCTCCGTTTGCATGAAATTACTCTTTAGCATATTCTTTTTTTGTGTAATGACATTGCCATGTTTTGCGCAGGATTCGCTGAAAACAGCATCAACTCTTTCGTTCAAACCATTAGTCGGTCTGGGTCTGCTTAATGGTGCAAGAGGAGGATTGCAAATTCAATACAATGATATTATTGCTATTGAAGGTGGGGCGGGGATATTTATTCTTTCATTTCATGCACTTCTTACTCATGATTTTAAGAATGTCTATTGGCAACCTTCACATGGAATAATTGTGACACCTTTGGAAGATAAAAGACTTTCATTTTATCAATACACTACGTATTATAAATTTAGCGTTTTTAGCACTATAGAAAAATTTAGACCATTTATTCAGGTTGGATTGGGTTGGTCAATATCCATAGGGAAAAGCTCAAATCTTCGTATTTCTAGTGGAGTCGGTGGTAATGATTTATTGCCAATCTCACCAATTCTAACTTTAGATTTTACTGTAATCTTCGATGGTGTTAATATTCGTTTATAAAAAACAATCATATTACTTACTATTTAAAGTACTACAATGAAAAAAATATATTTTACGATCATATTACTATTCTTATGCAATGTAAGAGTATATGCCCATCAAGAATGGGTGCATCAATATATTGTCCAAGAAGCATACCGCTATTTGGAAAGGCATGTCGGACCAATCCCTGCTTTAAAAAGCTATGTTGGTCTTGATGCTATGGGTAATCCCTTTTTTGGTGCAGGACAAATAAATAGACCATTCGAACATCAACATCCACTTGCAGTAGGTATATGGCAGGAAGATAAAATTGATGCTGTGTGGCGTTATTATGGGGTGGATGGGGCAACTAGAACAACGACGCACTTCTGGTCTGCACAAGGTGGTGATGATGTAATGACTGATTTTCCTGCTTTAACTATTGGGGATAGAGAAAATGCATACTTAAAAGCTCGAATTTATATGTTCAATGGTGAACATTTTTACGATATTCATGGAATTACTGTAAATGGAGATTATTCAGTAGAAGGACGCTTCCCTTCTAGTTGGAAAATTATTAGGAAAAATGTTTATGCAGTTCAACTTGAATATAATAGTCTTTGCAATTTAATAAATACTGGTATTCATAATGTACCATACGGGATTATTCTAACTTCGGTTCCATCACTTCAAGGTGATAAAATATACCTTACTGCTAACAGTAGTAATTTTTTTTCGACCGATAAAGCCAAAACTATAGGATGGAATATCTTTGGACGCATATTACATTTATTGACAGATATGGGAGTACCGGCACATACTCATGCTGATACTCACCCTTGTCCAACAATAGGTGATGAGGATTACTATGAAGTTTTCATGGGATGGCGTTTAGGTAAACCTAATCTTGACTGTGATGATCAAAATCAATCCCATCATGCAACACTCTGGACATCTACGGATGCCTCTAAACATGGTGGACTTCTTTATGAAGTGTTTTCGATGAATGATAAAGATGCATTACGTTATTTGTTCTATACCATGAATAGACTTTCTGCTCATTTTGCTACCCGCGATGAAAATGGTAATGATTGGCTTTGGAATGGGAGCAGTATGTTAGTGAGTCATCGCTATGAAGCATTAGGTAGCCAAGCAACAAATAAAAGTATCTGGAACAATACTAATTGGTCGCATTTATCTGCGACAAACACTTATATCGGAAATGAACTTATGAATTATGCAATACGAGCAACAGCAACTGCTATGTATTGGATGGCAATAAAAACGGGCTTGGTAGGATGCCCGGAAACTGTATATCAGCAAAGTCATACCTATTATGGGATGCGTAGTTACAATGAAGAATGTGTTATCAAAGCGGCTTCGAATATTATTGCAGGATCGAATGTTAATAGCAATTTATCTGATGCACAAGGTTCCGTTATTGTTGAAGATGGCACCTTGACATATAAAGCAGGACAGGAAATACAACTTAAATCGGGCTTTCATGCCAAAGAGGGCAGTACATTTAGAGCTATGATTGACAATGCCTGTCCCTTAACAAATCAAGTATGTTCCTATTCTTCTACACCGAAAGAACAAAATGATAATATATTGAAAAATATGAGGGAAAAGACAGTTCTTACTTTATTGCCCGATACTATGTCTTTAACAGCAATTGCATCTCTCAGAAATACATCTATTAGGCAAGTAGGAGATACAATTATAGTTGATTCCTTTTTAAAAGTGATTGAATATCATCGTCCTACTTATACAGACACCACGACCGGTAATTATCTGTTTGACTACCCTGTAATCTATTATACGGATAGTGTGGAACTCTATAGTGAGCAGGATTCTCTGTATTTTGAGGGTGATGATTCATTATTAGTTTCCATTCCATGTTTTTCTAAGGTAATTCTTACGGATTCTGTTGCATATATTATTCCATATTGTACGGGGATTTCTATAAAACCCAATAATGAAGCACCTTCCATTCGTGCTATTTATCCTAATCCGAATTCTTCCTATATTGACGTAGCTTTAGACAATAAAGGTGCTCAAACCAAAGTAATGATTTACTCACCCGAAGGTATAAAGTTATCAGAAACTATGGTAGGAAATTTACAAAACCAAGTACGAATGAGTACTCAATCATTAGCAGCGGGTACATATATTATTATTGTCCAATCGGAAAAAGGCACAACAAGTAAAACTTTTGTTATCCAGCGATAATAGATTGTTTATCGAATATTTTCACAGGCAAATGTACAATTCATTTGCCTGAATTTTTATTAAGCATAGATTAAAAGGCATACTTCGAAAAAATGATGAGCTGAAAAAATGATACAATCACACAATAATCCAAAGGAATAATACTATGAAAAACATTAGTGCAATACTCATTGTGTTCATCAGTATTCTTGCTCTGAACGCTTGTAATAATACCCCCGCATCCGTGATGGAAGATACATGGGTTGAAATCAAAGACACGACACATTTGCCCGACATAGACACTTTAGATGGATATTGGGAAGAATTTAGAGGTCTTATTGTTCGTAACAGTGAAGAATATAGCACCATACCGAAACGAATTATAGATACAACATATAGTAAAAATATTTTCACGGGAACTTTACCCGAAGCACCGGACTTTGCATCATATAGTTATATTGCATATTCTATGAACGAAGTGAAGGCAACACAGACTTCACCACGCAATCATTATGTCAAAGCAAGAAAAGTTTTACGGAATGATAGTCAGAAAAAAATTCGCTATGAATTAGAGATTGTTGTTAATCCGGAAATTCCTTGGAGTGGTAATCGCTTCGTATTACATCAATATTGGATTCGTATTCCAAAGATTCCTCTTGACTATACATTGGAAATTGAAACAACACCATTGTCGGAATGAAGATATGCAAACACTTTTGCTCAAAAAAGTAGAAGAATTAACACGATATATCATCGAAATTAACACTAAAAACCAACAACTTCAACAACAAATCCATAATCTTCAACAACAAATTACGGAGAAAAAATAATGAAAAAGAGTATAATCAGTATTATTACATTGCTTTTCTTCTATAGCTGTGCAGAGGAAAAAGTAACGCAGCCAAAACAAAATATTGCTTCCAATAAATGGGATACAATTTCGGTAGAAATATCTAAATATGTTGACTGTCTGGATTTTTGGGTTAAGGAACCACTTATAATTCATGATGATAGCACATATCATTATCATGAACAGTACAACAAGCAAAAGAAATCTCCTTATTGTGATAACTTCTCATATCCGAAAGTTGATTTTTCCACTCATGATGTGATTTGGTGGAATTATATTTATAGTTCTTTTCAAGAAAGACCAATAGGCATACTTCGAAAAAATGATTCGCTAAAGAAATATGAATATATTTCGGTACATTCAACAAAATACATAGACCTTCCCATGCATGCAGCTCGTCATTTCCAGATAGTCCCTAAACTATCGAAAGATTATAGCATCACTTTCGTGAAAGACACCATAGGTGAGCCATGGTAAAAATAATAAAAACATATTACTCATTCCTTTGGTTATTATCAAAATTTTTATACAATAATCTAAGGAATATTCGAAGATTCATCGTTATATTATCGTGTTTGACAGTATGTTTAAGCCCTTATTTAGTTGAAGCTCAGCCTAAAAGTTTTACAACAGAAAGTAATCTTACTCCTTCAGAAAATATTCCTACCTTTTTCTTAAAGACGGTAAATCATGATTCACTTTCGCGCGCTGATGATATTGGGGTATGAGAATAGGTTCGGTATAGGTCAAACATTCAATTCCTCACTCTATGATATCATCGAAATTAACACGAAAAACCAACAACTTCAATAATAATCCAAAGGAATAAAACTATGAAAAATAGATATTTATGGAGTTTAGTAATATTGTGTCTTTCATGTATGGCACTAAGCAGTTGTAAAGAACACAGTACTGATAGTGTCACATTACCGAATGAAATAAAGAGTATTGATTATTTCATAAGTAATGGACATACATCTCAACCTATGCCAAATCAACTTCTCATAACAAATGACTCCATAGTCTTTCATTGGAGTAAATCAGTTCTCACAACAACGGAACCACGTACATTAACATTAAAGGAAAAACGTATCGTATTTCAAGATACAGCCCTTTTTCAATCAATGGTCGCTCATATCTCTGTAAATGAATTATGGAATTATAAAGATATTTATGGTGATAATAATATTTTGCCAGATAAAGGGGCTAAAAGATTAACATTTACCGGCAATGATAATGAGACAAAGAGTATTTTTATCTGGGACGAATCTGTACCACCACAAAAATTATATTCTTACACAAAGATACTAGATTCCCTTGTTAATGCGTATAAAATTCAATATCCCATTCCATAGGAGATAACAAATGAAGATTCTGAATATTGTTTTTATGGTACATATTCTCTGTTCATTAATTATATGCACATAATTCATACAAAATAAACGTTTCACTATACTCTCTCCATTTGCATGAAATTACTCTTTAGTATATTCTTTTTTTGTTTTATGACATTGCCATGTTTTGCACAGGATTCGCTGAAAGCAGCATCAACTCTTTCATTCAAACCATTAGTCGGTCTGGGTCTGCTTAATGGTGCAAGAGGAGGATTGCAAATTCAATACAATGATATTATTGCTATTGAAGGTGGGGTGGGGATATCTGTCTTTTCATTTAAGCACATTCTTGCTCAGGAGTTTACAAAGTTGAATTGGCTAATTTCTCATGGAATAATTGTGACACCACTTGAAGACAAACGACTTTCATTTCATCAATACATTACATACTATAGATTTATTCTTACAGAAAAATTTAGACCATTTATTCAAGTTGGATTGGGATGGTTAATATCCATAGGGAAAATCTCAAATCTTCGTATTTCTAGCGGAATCGGTGGTAATGATTTACTGCCAATTTCACCAATTCTAACTTTAGATTTTACTGTAATCTTCGACGGTGTTAATATTCGTCTATAAAAAACAATTAGGCAAATGCATTGCAACATTTGCCTATAATTTGACTTAGACCGAGAAATTATGATTTTGTTGTGCATCGAATATACGCCGCTATTTCCCTTGAAAAATAGCAGGTCTTTTTTCTAAAAATGCTTTTGTACCTTCATAAAAATCATCGGTGCCACAAATTTCTCCGAATTTTTTTGCTTCATATTCCATTCCTTCTTGTTCGGTCATATCAACAACGGCGATAATACACTCAAGAGCAGCATTGACGGCAAGAGGTGCTTTAGCAACAATGGTTTTGACGAATTTTTCGGTTTCTTCCAATAAATGTTCTTGAGAATACACGGCATTCACCAATCCGATGGTGCGAGCTTCATCGGCACCGATAAGATTACCGGAGAGTATAAGCTCCGCTGATTTTGCCGTACCGACTAAGCGAGTGAGCCGCTGTGTGCCGCCATATCCCGGAATAATGCCCAAATTAACTTCCGGCTGACCAAACTTGGCATTTTCAGAACAATAACGAATATGGCAAGCCAAAGCAAGTTCGCACCCGCCACCAAGAGCAAAACCATTCACCGCAGCAATAACGGGTTTCCCCAATTTCTCGATTGCAGTGAAGACTTGCTGTCCTTTTCCGGCAAAAATTGCACCCGTTGCGGTGTCGCATGTATGTAATTGTGCTATGTCCGCTCCGGCTGCAAATGCCTTTGGTCCTGCACCCGTAATGATAACGGCACGGATGTCTGCATCTTCTTTGATGGCGATGACAGCAGAATATAATTCTTCGAGAAGAGTGGCATTAAGAGCATTCAACTTATCGGGACGATTAAGAGTAATTATGCTGTAATTCTCTTTTTTTTCAACACTTATAGTCTGATAGTTCATGAGTTTTTTTGACAATATGAATGAAAAAAGAATGAAATTATGGCGCAATTTACGATGTTTGGTATTGATTATTGCTCTGGACGATGCCTGCTATTGGGCAAGCATTGTATTGCTAAGGCGTATTTTTGCATAAAAACTAGGAATCTATGAAACAATTATATGTGATACGTCATGCCAAATCGGATTGGAGCAACCCCGAATGGACTGATTTCAGTCGCCCCCTCAATCAACGCGGTTTGCATGCAGCGCCAAAGATGGGTACTTATTTGAAATCTTTGAATATTATGCCGGACATTGTCTATTCAAGTGATGCTAATCGTGCTTTGACCTCAGCGCGCTTCCTTGCAGAAAAAGTCGGTTATGATAGTAATGCAATCATACAAAATCATTCTTTATATGAAAGTACACTTGCTCAATATTTATCGGTTATTACTGCTATTGATGATGTTCATTCTACGGCATGGATCGTAGGGCATAATCCCATACAAACATTATTGGTGCAATATTGTACCGATGCGCCAATCTCGCATTTACCCACATGTGCGGTGGCGCATATTGAGTTCGATATACCATCTTGGAATATGGTATCGCGTTCATTGGGAATGTTACGCAACATTTATACACCTAAAACATTATGGGGCGATGATGAATAATAAAGGAACAACACTATGAGCGCACCGGATATTAAAAATTTGAATTATCATATACTAGTCTGCGAAGGCAAATCATGTTCAAAACATGGCAGTGAGGCACTCTGGTATATTTTAAAAGAAAAATTAAACAGTAAAAAATATAAACAGAGTATAGTTCAATCGAAAGTACATTGTACCGGTAATTGCAAATTTGCTCCTGTCATTATGGTGTATCCCGATGGAGTATGGTATAAAAAAATCACCCCGTCGCTTCTCAAAAAAATAATAAAAAAGCATCTGAAAAAAGGTACATTTTTAGCAAAAAAACATATTCTCGGCACTATTCAATCTGATACATGAGCACAACACCAATTACTCGCTGCGGCGCCATTGCTATTATTGGTAAACCCAATACAGGTAAATCTACATTAATGAATGCAATTCTGGGGGCAAAATTGTCTATTGTGTCGCCCAAACCGCAAACAACAAGAAAAAATGTTCTTGGGATTTATACCGAAGAAGATGTACAGATACTGTTCTTAGATACACCGGGCGTACTTACACCGAGATACGAATTGCATAAATCCATGATGGAATATGTGAAAAATTCTATTGCAGAATCGGATGCCGTCATGGTATTGATAGATGCCGTCAATGCTCGAAAAAGTTCAGAATTTCTGACGCCTGAATTTACAGCTATGTTGCAATCATCGGGTTTGCCTGTTTTTTGTGTTTTTAATAAGGTAGATGCTCTGAAAAATCGTCGTGATGTATTGCCTTTGATTATTAAGTATCAAGAATTACAATTATTCAAAGAGTTTTTTACTATTTCTGCTTTGGAAAATAAATATGTGGACGATATGCTCAAAACCATTGCAGGGTATATGCCGGAAGGTGTGTTCCTTCATGATGCAGAAGATTTAAGTACATTACCGCAGCGCTTTTTTATCTCTGAAATTATACGTGAAGTTATTTTCCATGAATTTGAACAAGAAATTCCATATTCCGCAGAAGTTCTGATACAAGAATTTAAAGAAAGAGATATGGGAAAATGGTATATAGCGGCTGATATTATTGTAGAAAGAGATACACAAAAAGCAATTCTTATTGGTAAAAAAGGTGAAAAAATCAAAGCTGTGGGGCAAAAAGCACGTCTGGCAGCCGAACAACATTTGGGTACGGCTGTGTTCTTGGAAATATTTGTGAAGGTACGTAATGATTGGCGTAATTCAAAAACACAATTATCCGGCTTTGGATATTAAAAAACATAGAATTACTTTCTTCAATAAATGTCAAAAAACAATGATTACATACGAGTATCATATTCAATAACTTTTTTGTCTTCAAAATCATAGAGTGTTAAGCGACGTAGCCGATAATATCCGGTCCAAAAATCACGAAGTGTTTGTGCAAAAGTACGAAAAGCAGCATCTTTTTCACTTTGTGCCAATAATACATCCTTAATATCAATTTTACCGATTAGATAACGATTTTTTGTCATTTCGTATCGTTTTTGTGCTATTTCTTCTGTCTTTTTTGCTATGACTATTTGTTTATCCAAGAGCATCATTCTTTGAATATGATTGGTTAATTCTTGCCGCAACAGATGAATTTGCAAATTACTGTTGAGCAAAGTACGTTGCTCTTCTGCTTGTGCTGCCTCTTTGTCATGAGTTGCTTTGCCCCATTGAAATAAAGGCATACCAATACTTAAAGAAAATGTTTGTCTGTCTAAAAGATTATTTAATGCATTGGGTACTGTTTGTGCTGTTTGATTTAATCCGACAGTTGCTGATAATGTTGCATTAAAACTATTTTGGAGCGTGGTTTGTGTTGTGAACCGTTCTGCACTTAATTTTTGTAATTCAAAATTCCGAATCTCGCTTCTATTACGTAAAGCAATTTCCATGGCTATTGCTGAATCTATACGTACTGTGTTGCTGTTCTGAGGCGATTCAATGGAATATTTGTTAGTAGAGATTCCCAAAGTAATTGCAAGATTTTGTTTTGCATTAAGTACCTCTAATTGTGCTGTGGAAAAAGACATTTGAGCATTTAATAATGATAATTCATTTTGGAGCACATCATTTTCCGCTATTTTTCCGACGGTAAATCTGCCTTGCGATAAACGATATGTTGAGTCATTGATAATAACATTTAATCGAGCATTCTCAACATTCATTTGCGCTAAATAGACATCGAAAAAGCGAGCAACAGCCTCCATTGCAATATCTTCCATGGCTTCATGGAATTGTTTGCGAGCAATATCTATCATTATTTCTTGTTCACGTATATTCCATGACACCGTATTCAATTGAAATAAAGGTTGGCTGATGCCCAGTACTAATGGTGATACCGACCATAATTTGGAAGCATTTTCACCGAATAAATCAATACGACTAAGAGATGAACCAATAAAAAGTTGTCCTCCGGTTAATGGTATTTGTTGCGATATATTAATTCCTGCGGATGATTGTGCTTGACTTTGTGAACGAAATAATAAAGAGCCGTCGGGTTGAGGAATACTATTAATTGCACGTGTAATATTGGGTAAAGTTCCTTCCAATGAAAATTGAGGTAAAAGCCCTGCTGTGAATGACTCATAACGATGGAAGCGATTACGATATGCACTGCGTGCAATTTCCGCTGCGGGTCCCTGCGTTTGGGCAAGACGCACACATTCTTTTAAAGTCAATACCGTATTTTGGGCATATACTTCCAAACCGGAGCACAGAAGCAGTGCGAGTCCATAGTAAAGGGCAAAAAACATCGGTAATTGTAGTGTTTTTGTGAGTATGTGAAGAGAGTGCATAAATAACCCTGTTTTCAGATAACGATGTCTAAAATTCTGCATATTTTTTTACTCATATCGTAAAGCTTCGATAGGATCATGTTGGGCTGCTCTTTGCGCCGGAACATAGCCAAAACTTATACCAACAAAGAAGGAGACCCCAAATGAAATAAGAATAGATGACATGGTGACTATGGTTTTAATATCTGCAAATTTTTCTATGCCATAACTTATACTCAATCCCAGAATAATACCCACAATGCCGCCTGTGAGACTGATAGCCACGGCTTCGCTGAGAAATTGCGTCACTACATCGGCTCGTCGCGCTCCTATTGCTCGTCGAATACCAATTTCCTTTGTTCTTTCTAAAACTGAAGCAAGCATGATATTCATAATCCCAATCCCGCCGACAAGAAGAGAAATAGAGGCAATTGCTCCCAGTACGAAATTAAATATTGTTTTCGTTCTTTGTTCTTGTTGTAATAATAATTCAGGGACAATAATTTCAAAATCAACGACATCATTGTGACGCCTTTGCAACATACGCCGTGTAATATCTGCAATCGTAGATATATAATCTGAATTATCAACCCGAATAATCATTCTGTCTAATTGATGAAAATTATTTTCTCCATTACTATTTTTATCATCATCATCATTGCCAAAAGATGCATTGGCACTGCGTATAGATTTTTCTGTAATAAATGAGCGATTAGTAAATTTTAACAACATTGTTGTGACGGGTGTATAAATATCAAGATTATAGTCGCGAATACCGAGATTTTTGAGTTGTTTTTCGAGTATAATACGCTCTTTCAGTACGCCGATAACAGTAAGCCATTCATAGCCACATTTAATTTTTTTTCCTATTGGATCATCACCCGAGAAAAATTTTGTTCGTACACCGTGACCAATAATACAGACCGGTTCATGAAGTCGAATATGTATATCTGAAAAATGATGTCCTTCTTTTACCTCAAATTCTTTATCATGAAAAAATGATGTATCCACGCCAATCAATTTTCCTGTTTTTTTTAACCCATTTCGTAAAAATGTTGTTTCAGTTATTATCTCGGGGCTTACTCCCTCTACATGAGGTATAATACGTCGAATGGCATAAGCATCAGAGAGAGTTAATCCGGGACTAAAACGTTTGTTCTCTTTTTTTTCTGCTTCCTCTGTTTCGATGGTTGATTCTTCTTGCTCAATTATTGGCTTAACGATAATATTATTTGTACCAAGTAATTTCATTTGCTCAAGTATTTCGGCTTGCGCACCTTCACCGATTGCCAACATTGCTATCACGGATGCTACACCGAAGACAATACCCAATGAAGTGAGTAATGCACGTGTTTTATTCATGATAATGGATTCTGCCGCAATGATAAGATTATGGTATGAGAAAAATGTATGCACGGTACCGCATCAATGTGTGAATAAATATTATTGTTCAGCTATATCATCGGGCGGTACGAGAAAAATAACATCTTTTTCCGTAAGTCCTGATTTAACAATTACTTCATTTTCATTCATAATGCCAAGCGTTATATTTCTTTTTTCTGCTTTTTTGCCTGATTTTACATAGACAAATGATTGCTTACCTTCGGAACGAACGGCTTCAATAGGTATATACATCACATTAGGAATAGTGGTAATGAGTATTGTATTGCTGGTGGTCATTGCAGGGCGCAATGTTGAGTCTTTTTGATGAATTTGAATTTTTACTTCAAAGACTTTGGATTCGGAATTTGGTCTTTGTTCACCAATATTGGCAACACTAGTCACCGTGCCTGTTAATTTTTTATCGGGTATTGCATCTAAGCCGATTTGGACGGATTGATTTATTGCTATTTTTTGTATATCCACTTCATTAATATAGGTTATGGATTCCATAACAGATAAATCGGGGAGTGTGGCAACGGTCGGATCCCATGGACTTATTGTTGAGCCGACTACCCTTTTTCTGCCATTCCATTCGCGGTCATAAATTACCATACCGGCTTGAGGTGCAGTGATATAAAATTGGGACATTAATGTAGATAAATTCTCAAATTTTTGCCGTTCTTTTGCTAAATCTGTTTCGGCTTCAAGCATTTTTGCTACTGCTTGTTTTACTTTTGTCGAATAATTTATTTTTGCTTGATCGTATGTTCTTCGTGATTTTTCATAAGCAATTTCGGCTTGACGAATGATGGCGGGTGCTTCATACACGGATTGTTCACGAAGTAATTTTTGTTCTTCAAGCGCATATTTCAAATTAGTCAATTCATCACGTGCAGCCGATAAAGTGAGGGTGGTATCTAATTTCACTTGTGTATAATGCGATTCGGCTTTTTGAATAGCCAATTGAGCTTCTCGAATTTTGCCTGATATATCCGTTTTATCAATTTCAGCAACAAAGTCACCAATCTTTACGGTGGTGCCTTCGGGAACAAGATTCGCAATTTTCATATTATAAATACCAACACTTTGCATACCCTGCGGTCCCATAATCTCGGTAGATGTTTTTGCACGCAGTTCACCGGTTACTGTGACAGTGACACGAAAATTACCTTTTTTGGGAGTGACTGTCAGAGTTGATTGAGAATCATTCGCGCTAAAGAACATCCACCACAAACCTACTCCGATGAGAAGGACAGGGGGAATGATATACATTATTCTTTTTTTCATTGAAAAAGTATGCTGTTTTATGATGAACAGATTGTTGTAAGAGTGCAAAAATAGAACAATTCCTTAGTATTGTGTGTTAAAAAATGTGAATCATTTGGCTTTAATCACATCAATGATTGCCATTCGACACGGCTTTATGCAATGACTATATACACTCTTTCTTGTAATTTTGCATTCATTGAAAGCAAGAAACAAACACAATAAGTATTATTCACATATCAAAAAAATGTATGTCAAAAGAAATTACACCAAGAAATCAAGATTATTCCGCATGGTATAATGATATAGTCAAAAAAGCACATTTGGCAGAAAATTCTCCTGTGCGGGGTTGTATGGTGATTAAGCCGCATGGCTTTGCTGTGTGGGAACTTATGCGCGATGCTCTTGACGCTATGTTCAAGAAAACGGGACATGTAAATGCGTATTTTCCTTTGTTGATCCCAAAAAGCTTTTTAAGCAAAGAAGCCCAACATGTGGATGGATTTGCCAAAGAATGTGCGGTGGTGACGCATCATCGTTTAATGAATGACCCCAATGGAGGAGGAGTTGTTGTTGACCCTGCGGCACGTTTGGAAGAGGAGTTAATTATTCGTCCCACATCGGAGACGATTATTTGGGATACGTACAGAGATTGGATACAGAGTTATCGTGATTTGCCTTTGCTGATTAATCAATGGGCAAATGTGATGCGTTGGGAAATGCGTACACGTCCTTTTTTGCGAACGGCAGAATTTCTATGGCAGGAAGGTCACACCGCCCATGCCACGCAACAGGAAGCTGTGGAAGAAACATTGCGTATGCTTGATGTTTATGCCGATTTTGCTGAAAATTTTATGGCTATGCCGGTGATTAAAGGCGTAAAAACTGCCAATGAACGCTTTGCAGGTGCTGAAGATACCTATTGCATTGAGGCATTGATGCAAGACGGTAAAGCATTACAAGCAGGAACTTCCCATTTTCTGGGACAAAATTTTGCAAAAGCTTTTGATGTGACTTTTCTGAGTAAAGAAAATCAACGTGAACATGTATGGGCTACTTCGTGGGGTGTTTCCACACGTCTTGTCGGTGGTTTAATTATGACTCATTCCGATGATGAAGGATTGGTTTTGCCTCCCAAATTAGCTCCAATCCAGGTGGTGATTGTGCCTATACCGACACCACAACCGGAAATTAATGATGTTGCCGAAAAAATAATGCGTGAATTGCGTGATTTGAATATTACCGTAAAATATGATACCGATGATACGAAACGTGCGGGATTTAAATTTGCCGAATATGAATTGCGCGGTATGCCCGTAAGAATTGCTATCGGCAAACGTGATATTGAAAATAATGTTGCCGAAGTTGCGCGCCGTGATACTCGCGAAAAAACAACTATATCTCTTGATGGCATTGGAAATTCGATCAAACAATTATTGGACGATATTCAACAAAATTTATATAATCGTGCAAAACAATATCGTGATGAGCATATTACTCGAGTTGATTCATTTGATGAATTTATTGATGTATTAGAAAATAAAACAGGATTTATCAGCGCACATTGGGACGGAACAGCAGAAACGGAAGAAACAATAAAAGAGAAAACAAAGGCGACAATACGTTGTATTCCTTTGAATAATCCTCAAGAAGACGGAGTATGTGTTCTTACGGGTAAACCTTCAAAGCAAAGAGTGCTCTTTGCAAAAGCATATTAAGATTTTTACGATATAGTTATAAAAAAAGTCCATGAATAATTCATGGACTTTTTTTATGTAATACAAGGATGTGTTATATTTATCAGTGCATAATCATACATTTTGTGTGCAAAATTTTTTCTTCATTGATTCTGATATGAATCAAATACATACCATTGTCAAGTGCTGATACCGGAATTACAACAGTATTATTGCCGACACTTACCGGAAATATCATTATTGTGCGTCCTGTTATATCTGTAAATGAAATATCGGCTTGGCTTATTTCTTGTTCAGGGTTGAAAGTTATCATAAGATTATCAGAAGCCGGTTGTGGCACAATCATTATTGGTGTGTTTTCATATTCATTCATGACACTCGTTGCTGTCTGTGACGTATCACGGGTGTACCATACTGTTTTATATTGACGCAAAGGTTGTTGCTGTTGTGCGATGGTGCCTGATGAATATTCGAGTAAAGCCATAGTAGATGAATTTGCATACCAGCGATATGTTGTGTCGCGAGTTAATCGTATAATGGTTCGTGGCTGTACAAAAATTGAGTCAGTGTATGTATCAATAATTTTTAATCGTAATGCTGTTTTTGCAATAGTAAACGTTGGCGTGATGAGTGTTCCAAAACCGTCATAATGAAGTTCCACAGTTCCTGTTCTTCTGCCAAAACGTCCATCGGTAAATCGTAGATCCGCTTTGTATGAGTCTTTTAATTTGCCGCCGGATGAAATCGGTATAGGTCCCAAATCATAGGTTTCTGTCAATTGTATGATGCCGGACGGAATGACAGTACCGGTTTTATTGACTGTGTTTTTTGTGGTATTGATAAACTCAATGGTTGTGTCATTTGTTCTGAAAGCAATATTGGCATCAGGGAACTGCGCCGATTGCGGAAAATTTTTGGCATTCTCTACTCTGACAAGATAAAATGGATTTGCGTTTGTTCTTTGCGTGAGTGTTGTAAAATCCCATGTAATATCCAGACCTGCAGGTCCGGGAACAACTTTGTCAGTTTCACAGAAGATCTTCGTGTATTCAGTATTGATAGCAGGTAGATTTTTACGCTCAAAACGCGGCTGTGCAAAAGCCGTTTGCACAGTGAGTAAGCAGAGTACAAAAAGGGTGTACATTGATGTCGGGCGTAGTGTCATGGCAGCCATTATAGTAAGAAATAATATTTTTGCTGACCGAAAACTACAAAAAAACTTTGATTCATAAAATAATCGAGGGAGAAAAACGGTTTTCATGATGTGAGGGCAATGGGTGTCCCTTGGGCATGAACATGGTATATGATCACTATCATGGAAGGAAGGCATGCTCTTCGTCAGACCCTTATGTTGTTATCATTATTTGGCTTCAAAACAATTATCGGACATGCGAGTATAGTGAATAGTAAAGAAGACATAGTGCGTCGTTATCGGAATCCGCAATCACGAGTCGAAAAGCTTAATGAACTTGCAGAACACTTACAAACGGAGAATCCCTTGGAGGGTGCAGCGGTAGCGATGCAGGCAGCCGCCATAGCCCGATACCATTCTATCAAACCAATATCCATAGCGGCATCATGGCGCATTGCCGGATTATGTTATTATACAGCCGGAGCATATCGTGAGGCATTGTCCCATTATCAAGAAGCGCAGAGGATATATGAACAACTTGGAAATCATGTTGAAATAGCAGGTGTGCTCCAGAATATAGGATTAGTTTTCCGTCGGCTTGAGCAACATGATAATGCTTTGGAAGCATACCAGAAAGCTGCCGATGGCTTTGCTGCCTGCGGTAATGTAAGAGCACGCCAAATTGTTCTGATTAATATTGCCACTTTAGCTGCGCATCTATCCGATCCCGTGCGAGTTTTTGCCTCATACAGTGAATGTTTGCATACCTTGGAAAAACACGATGATGATTTAATTCGAGCAGTGGTCACGGGTAATCTTGGACGATTATTTATTGATTTGGGTGATTATGATAAAGGTGAACAATTCACATTGCAAAGTGCGGCACTCCATGAAAAGAGAAATGACAATATTGGCATTGGGCACGCTTATGGTTCGATGGCATTTATTGCAAAACATAAAGGTGATATTCAAAAATCATTGGATCTGTTTCAACAAAGTGCCGAGGCATATTCTCGCGGGGCATATCCTTCAGGCAGAGCAGCCGCATTAAGTAATGCAGCTGATATTGCTTTGTCCGAAAAATTAATTATTCCGGCAAAAAAATATGCGGAACAATCACTCACAGAATTTACTGCTATCGGCGATAAAGAAAATGAGGCAAGAGTACACAGCGTATGTGCTGAGATTGCTGCACATGAGCAAGACTATGAAAAAGTTGTCCACTATATGAATGCAGCTTTACATGGGGTAGAAAAAAGTACTAATTATGGTTTGCTCGCACAATTATATTATACGTATGGAAAAATTTGTGAAATGTTTTTTATGGCAGAACAGGCAATACAGCATTTTACCACAGGATTAGCTCTTGCTTTAGAGCATAATGTGGAAATGTATATCTATCAATTTAATGAACGTTTAAGTACTGTCTATGAAAAACAAGGTGATTTTCACAATGCACTGTTCCACAGCCGAGCATTTTATGAAAATAAATCTAAATTCGACAAATCAATCAACAGTAGAGAAATTCAAGAGTTACGCTATCGTCTGGAAATAGAAAAAGCTGAGCGTGAGAGTGAAATACTCCGATTAAAACATGATAATTTGCAGTCACAATTGCAAAGTCAAGCCAATGAAATTAACACTACGGCAATGGCTTTGGCACATAAAAATGATGTTCTTAACCATATAAGAACTGCATTAACAAGTATTGCCGAAAAAAAATCCTCCGAACAAAAAAAATATATTCATTCATTAGTAGATGAAATTGGCGGACATATCCGTTCCGATAAAAATCGTCGGCATTTGTCAGAAAAACTCCATGATCAGCAAAGAGAATTTATCGAGCGATTAACCCATGCCATACCCGATTTGCGACCGCGAGAAATAGAAATCTGCTCACTTATTCGATTACAATTAAGTTCCAAAGAAATTAGCGATTTATTGTGTGTCAGTGAAAAAAGTGTAGAGATTTATCGCCACAGAATTCGTGCGAAACTTCAGTTGCCGGCTGCGATGAACTTAACAACATACCTTGCAGGATTTTAACAGAACTATCATACGAGCAATCTAAAGAACTTGGTATAACTTGATAGTAAAACTTTCTTAAACCTATAATTTCAGAAACCTTATAGGTTTGGAATATGTACTTCTCGTCGGAGTGCGCCGCCAGACCTCAATGATGAGAATTGGGGAAATATACGGTATAATCATATATAATGTGCGCTTTGTATAGGTCGGTTTTTCAAGCAGTTGTAATACTTCCACTCTATGTGAAAATTTTTCTTGACATTGTTTGGGGATATGCAGCAAAAAGTGTATTTTAGCATCCACAAAAATGACCACGGATCTTAGAGTGCTATTATACATGTCCGGAACTGTATTATCCCGCGCTTTACCACCGTTGGTACATTCATTTTTTTTATGTATTTTCTTAAAAATTATGATACAAAAACTGATTATCATGATAGTGATATTCTTTTCACTACAATATCTCAGCTTTGCAAAAGAGGGTCCATTAGATAATCTGCAACATCTTTTGGGTGAATTATGGGAGGTTGATGTGTATGGTGATGAACTCATAGCCGCTTGCGGTGATAATGGAATTATTATGCTTTCGCGCGATGCCGGAAAAACATGGGTACAACCATATACGCACACCGATATTCCACTTTATGATATTGTATGCCCCAATGCTTCTACCATTATTGCCGTAGGGCAAAAAGGAATAATCATTACAAGTCAAGATAAAGGAAAAAATTGGAAATCCGATACTGTTGGCACTGAGCAAGAGAATTTTCTTTCCCTTGCCATTGAAGGCGAAACAATACTTGCCGTCACGAGTGCAGGCACAATTTATCGTTCTCTTGACCGCGGTATATCATGGACTTCCGTTTTTACATTACCGACAGCATTAAGTAAAGTATTTTCGCTTTCGCAAGGTCAGTGGTTAATAGGCGACCGTCGCGGTGGTTTATGGTATTCGGACAATAATGGAATTTCATGGACAAAGCCACAAAGCGATACAATATTCGATTGTGCGCATTGCAGAGTAAAAGCATTTACCCGTTTGAATAATAATACTGTGCTTGCATTGGCAAATTCCACATTATTCAGAAGTACTGATAATGGCAAATCATGGAAAAAATTACAAGCTACACTCCCTTTTGCTAATGATATAATGCGCCATCCATTGGAAGAAAATAGTATTATATATGTTGATTCGACCTATGGCACAAAAGTCTATAATCTTGACCAACGAAGATTTCAATTCGATTCAGTCTATAATTTCGAATATCTTGCGGTTTATGGTCATGGAAAAATAGCAATGATGGCTTCGGGTAAATTTGTGTCCATCGGCAGACAAAAAAGAATTCTTATGAGAGAATCACTTACCGATAGGTGGAAATTGCGCTGCCTAATACCATCATACAGCTTTATTCCGTTTACTATGTATAATGATTCGATTGGATGGATTGGGAGTGTTTATGGTAATATATTCCGTACTACGAATGGTGGTACGACATGGTTACCGCAAGATAAATTTCTTACAATTAATAACAATAAGAGACCAAATAATACATTAGAGTTTTTTGCATTTAAGGATAGTCTGAATATCGTAGGTTATGGTTATCAAGGAGCTATGGTATCTTCTGACAATGGCGGTACTATTGTCAAAGAAGATCGTACCCAATTAAATCGCCCGAATGTAAGTCAAGTTGTTGCATTACCGGATAAAGGATATTGTATGGCATGGAACGTAAAATATCAAAATTTAGACAGTAGTTATTATTATTCATGTTTATCATATTCCAAAAATGGTAAAGAATGGGATACTCTTGTATATAGAGCGGATAGTAGTAAGTTATCAAATGGATTTGCTTCATATATAAGTAATTGTTTTTTCCATAAATCACGGATTTGGTATCAAGTATCTTCTGTAAAACAACCCGATAGTCTTTATTATTCCGATGATAATGGTGCAAGCTGGCAAAAAGCGCAGTATGAATATCTGTATGGAAATTTTTACAATATAGTATTTATAGATGATACACTTGGCTTTATGACAGATATTTCTTCATCTTTTAATCAAGATATGATTTTTCGCACAACAGATGGTGGCATTACATGGCATATGTTAGGGCATTCTATAAACTTTATGCAGATATGGTCCAATCAAATTAATAAACATATACTTTATGCTCTCTCCCCGTCAAAAAGGAAGACATTATTTATTTCAACAGATAAAGGAATAAGCTGGCAACAACAAAATATGCAAGGTCTCGATTTTGTGCGTTATGGTATTACTTCTATTATCACCACGCCGAAGCAGACCTATGTACGAGGTGGAGGTGTTTCTGACTTCCTTGCGCGAGTTGTGCAGCCGAGCACTGCTGTGGGTATCGCTCAAGAAGAAGAGCGATTACCGAGGGCATTTGTACCATTGCGATGGATGTCAGTGTATCCGAATCCATTTACACAAAAAACGACCTTGACGATGATTTGCCATTCTTTGGTATTTCCGAATGGAGTTACGATAAAAGCTTATAATGGTGAAGGAAAAGAGATTGATGATTTGACGGAAGAATTTCGTCAGGGCAAACGTGTTGATAATCAGATAGTTTTTGAGTGGAGTCCGTTGAATCTTCTTTCGGGTGTTTATTATATCCAAGCATTATCGAACGGATGCACAGAAACGATAAAAACGATATATGTTCCCGAGAAAAAATAATACTATTTCTATATTTATATTCACGATTATGAGTGTAGATAATTTTCAGTATTTCAATTCTTTGCACGACAAGGAAAATAATGGTGAAAATTTTACAGTTCTGCCATAAAAATTGAAAAGCCGCTTACCTATCCTTAGTAAGCGGCTTTTCGCCCAAGCAGCTGCATTATCTTCCTTGATGTACTGCCTATTATTGGTCAAATTACCGTAATAATTGCAAGAACTGTTGCGGGTTCTGATTTGCCTGCGCAAGTGATGTAATAGATGTTTGTTGTAAGAACTGTGACTTGATAAGTTCAAGTTGTTCAAGAGCCACATCTGTGTCTTCAATACGCGAGATAGCCGCATTGTAGTTTGTTATTTGCGATTTAAGAGCTTCTTCTTGTGAGGTTAAGCGATTGGTTAAACCACCTAGATAAGAGGCAACTTTATTGACATTGTTCAAAGCAGAAGAAAGAGAGCTTAATGTTGTCGCAATATTGGCATTGGCAAATACTCCCAAATCAGTTGTACTTACTGCATCCAAGCTATTGAGATTTAGTCCTGTTACCCCTGCAAAATTGCTATTATTTGACACAGACACATTAAATTGTCCATCCACATTAAAGTTGGGGGCAGAAGAAACGGTTGTCAAATCCACAGAAATAGTCAATAAACTGTTAGCAGCATTAAATCCGATAACGAAATCACCGGAGAAGGAACCGTCAATAAGTTGACGACCGCCAAAGACTGTTGAGTCCACGACAGTTTGGATTTGTTGAGCAAGACGGAAGCCGGCTTTAGCAAGCGCGATTTTTTCATCTGTACCCAAGGCACCGGATGATGCTGTTGCAGCCGCATCTTTGATGCGTGTGATGAGTGTATTAATATTGTCATAAGAGTCCTGAGCAATATTGGTCACATTTAATGAATCGCCGACGGCGTTCAAAGCTGACCGTAAAGCACCGTTTCGTGCTCCCAAAGCACGTGAGGTAATGTAACCCGCCACATCATCCGCAGCGGAGTTTATACGCTTACCCGTAGAAAGACGCAATTGACGCAATGAGATATTTCGGCTCGATGCTTCAAGTGCATTGTACGAATTTTCGGCTGGCGTGTTCGTCCGTATTCGCGCTCCGCCGCTAATTGCTGATGGCATAATATATACTCCAAAATGTTATGAAAAAAAATCTACCACCGATTTGATTTCGATAACATTATGACAATGACTATGCCACCACGTTCATGCTATACTTTTTTGTGAGAATAATCACCAAATTCGTATGTGTGATGTACGATGTTGTAGGAAAATATGGATCTTCATTTTTTTTAATTATTTGTTGAGTAAAGAATTACAAAATATTCTTCGTTCTTTGTTCGCAGAATTGAAAGTGCTCTTTTCGATTATGAATATATGTGTAATAATAGACCATTGGTTATAGGGGTGAAGAATAATCGCCAAAACGTTCCGGCAATACTGCCATAGTGGTCGAGATAAGAGATCGTAATTCCTCTGTGCCCAGCATATCTTGAATCGTGGGTAAAGCCATAATCGTATCCACAAGCACATCTTGTTCTTGTGCAATGGTAATGGTTTCCGCATAAGGAATATGGCTGAACGAAACCATAGAGTAGCGTGAACGGAAGCGTGTCGGTTGCATTTCTTGAGCAATACCTTCGATTTTTTTCCTCAATAAAAATTCGGCATCGCCAACCTTGTCACGCATCTCGATAAAGTTTTCAAGTGCCAATTGAAGAATGGCATCACCATTCGGTTTGCGGATTTTTCCGAATTCTGCAAACATTTCTCCCCAGTTCTCTTCAGAGTATTGACCCAATAATGAATTGAGTACATAACAATCCTCGAAGCCACAATTCATCCCTTGACCGAAAAAAGGAACGATTGCATGGGCTGAATCGCCAATTAGCAGCACTTTGTTTTTGTATGACCATGGGAAACAACGCACAGTCATGAGCGAAGAAGTGGGGTTATGCCGAAAATCATGCAGCAAAGTTGGCATCAATGGAACGGCATCTGGAAATTGTTCTTGGAAAAAAGCCATGATATCATCATCTGTTTGCAGAGAAGCAAATGAGAGATTACCTTCAAAAGGAAAAAAGAGTGTGCAAGTAAAACTGCCGTCCATATTTGGTAGTGCAATGAGCATATACGATGAACGAGGCCAGATATGGAGCGAATGTTTATCTAAAGCAAAACCACCATCGGGCAAAGCGGGTATGGTCAGTTCTTTATAGCCATGTTCAATATAGTGCTGTTCATAGTTAAATCGGTCGGTCATTTGCATGGCTCCACGCACGGCAGAATATGCGCCGTCTGCACCGATGATACAATCCGAAGAAATGGTAAGTCTTTCATGAGTGTCATTATCTTCAAATATCGCCGTGGCATTTTCTAAGTCCACATGAACACAACGCATATTAAAACGTATGGAGATTGATTCGTGGCGCTCTGCACAATCCATTAACTCCATATTGATACCGCCTCTTGACACAGAATAAATGGCTTGAGCATCAGTACCATATTGTTGATAAGTCTGTTTACTTTCAATGGAATGCATCATTCTTCCACGCATGGGGATAGCAATGTTGGCAATGTCTTGCACAATACCTGCACCGGCAATGCCACGCCATCCCCGATCGGACAGAGCCAAATTGATGGAACGTCCGGCACTGATTCTGGTTTTGCGCATATCGGGGCGACGCTCGATTATCTGTACTGTATGACCATGCTGAGCAAAGTAAATAGCCGCAAGACTGCCAACAGGACCTGCTCCAATAATTGTAATGTTTTTCATAAAATCTATCTTTTTAAATTATTACTATTGACACATACAAAATTACGCAGTCGTCGTGGTAAGCATATACACCGGAAGACAAAGTTCGGAATTTTCTTCGGTGGCTGCATTGCAATGAAGAGAAAAACAGTCTGTAAGATTTACCCTACATCAATTATAAAGCGTCAATTATCGTATATTTGCAAAGAATAATCAATTATTATGTTTCAATAAGGTGATATGCCGATGAGTTATCGGTTTACAGAAGCGGATTATAGTGCTATTAGTGCCATCTTGGGCGTCGAGGGCACGGTGGAAGCCACGGGGTGTATATGGCAAATGGTACATAACGATACACGCCAAGCGCAAATCGTCACACTCATGAACGATATAGATTACCCTAATGGTTCTCAAGGTTCGGCAGTGATTGTTCAAACCAAGCATGGTTATTTCGAGTTGCATGAATGCAGCGGTTATATCACATTCGAGCCTGATGAGGTGATATTTGTCACTGAAAGAGCAGAGTATATATCCGGTATGGTCTTGGGCAAACAGTGCACATGTTCTATGTTTGCACCCATTCAAAAAGATGCCCTTCATGCTAATTTTGGTGAATTGCATCCGAGTCTGATTATGTCTGCAATGCAATTGTCATTGGCGGAACAGGTCTTAGATACGGAATAATTCATCAATGGCGGTGAAAACAAAAGCAAGATACAGTATCGTGATTATCAATGATAGTAATCACACAAGGATACCCAGAGCAAAAATTACGCAAGCAGTCACAAGGACATTGCAAGGGGAGTCCATAGCGATTGCTGATATTAGTGTCATTCTTCTTGATGATACAACCATTCATGAGATGAATCGCAAGTTTTTGCAGCATGATTATCCAACTGATGTCATAACATTTCCTTTGGAGGACAATCCTCTTGAAGGTGAAATATATATCAGCGTGGATACGGCTGCACAGCAGGCAAAAGACTACACTGTGAGTCTGACGCAAGAGTTAATGCGTTTAGCGGTGCATGGCACATTGCATTTGATAGGTTACGACGACGGTACTGAGCAACAAAGAGCACGTATGAGTGAATTAGAAACACTATATATTGAAAGTTAATACTATGAAGAGCGGCGATTTTTCTTATGATAGAATTATTGAAATCATTACGGTACTTGTCAAGATGTTAGCTTCTGAACCTTCTGTGGAATCCATTGACATAGAGCAATTGGAAAAACGTGGTTACTCACACGGAGAAATCATCACGGCACTAAGCTGGATTCTTGATAAAATTGATAATGCAGATAAGTCTTTAGCGCATCGTCTCATAAAAGTTGCCGTGCCCTCCACCGAGTTTTCATTGAGAGTGCTAAATGAGTATGAAAAAAAATTATTTACCAAAGAGGGATGGGGCGAGCTGATTACCTTGGCTCAATTTGGTGTTATCAACCCTACAAACATTGAAGAGATAATAGAAAGTGCGGCATTTTCCGACGCACCTTCACTTGATAGAGATGATATTCGTAATTTTGTAGCAATACGTTACTATGGTGCTGCGCGTCAAAAACAGAATGGAAAAAATTTGTTTTTGGGCACTATGGACACAATACACTAAATGTAATCGGTCTCGTAGTTCAGGTGGATAGAACACAAGTTTCCTAAACTTGGTGCCGGAGGTTCGAATCCTCTCGAGACCACCAAGTAATTTAGTTTCCATTATTGAGTTCTCATGTTTATATAGTACAGAGTGGCTATTGCTACATTAAAATCAATCACTACTTGTCGTCACATCTACTACAAAAAGTTTTTTTTGATATAGATACTGTTGCACAGTTTATGTCAGAACTGTTGTATATCTAATTAATCCATTGATTAAATCACACTTCAAAAAGTAATAGCTTTTTTATATGAATATACTGTTTTTAATTGGGAATGGTTTTGATCTAAATATTGGCATGAAAACACAGTATCGTGATTTCTATAAGTTTTATTGTCAAAAAGAAAGCACATCGAAGCTCGTAAAGGAACTAAAAGATGTAATTCAATCTGAAATTGAAGATTGGGCAGATTTAGAGATTGAACTTGGAAAGTACACAGAAAAACTAAAAACAGAAGAAGATTTTGAGGTAGTAATTGATGATATAAGAGAACATCTTTCTCAATATTTAGAATTACAAGAAAAAGAGTATGATTATTCAGTATTGTCTCAAGAAAAACTCTTTCATAATTTGTGCTTTCCTGAAGAAATGCTTTTAAAAATTGATAAAGATAATATTACAAGATATAAGTCAAGATGGGGGCATACTGCATGGAATATAGATATTATTACGTTTAATTATACACGTGTACTTGAGAAGATTCTTGGTTCGGAGAAGATTATTGGAAAACATCATAGTGGTGAAAATGTTGTACTGAATAATCTACATCATATACATGGTTATACAGATTTAAGGATGGTTTTGGGAGTAAATGATATAAGTCAAATTAAAAATGAATCTTTTCGAAAAAATCAAAACATTATTGAAGCATTAGTAAAAGTTGAATGTAATAAAGCTGCTAAGCATGGTGTTGATGAATTATGTGAGAATTCAATTAAAGATAAAAATTTGATATGTATTTTTGGCTTATCCTTGGGCGAAACCGATAAAGTCTGGTGGGAACGTATAGGAAAACAGTTGCGAGAAGAATGTCAACTCATACTCTTTGTTAGAGAGAAAAAGGATATACCTAATCGCGATGATCACAAAAAAATAAGAATTGAAAGAGAGTTTAAGGACAAATTTTTCAGCAAAACTGCTTTGAGTGATGAAGAAAAAGAGAGATTGAAAGATAAGATGTTTGTAGCGATAAACACAGATATGTTTAATATTCGCACTACGTAGTTTGTTTCTTTGTTCAAAGAGAATCACATCGAAAACTTCCTAAGCCGAACAGCTTGAGTCGTCCTTTCTCGATACGATTAAGTGTTTGTCTTTGGTACTCACGATTTTCACCGCTCATTCGTTTACACTCAGATACTATCTATGATTGGTATCAAATCCCATGAATGAAATACAGCAACTCTATCAACAAGTTATACTTGACCATAATAAGAGTCCACGTAATTATGGACACTTACCCGAATGCAGTCACAAAGCCGATGGGCTTAATCCTTTGTGCGGCGACCATATCACCGTTGAGCTGTATGTCCATGACGGCATTATCCAAGATATCCGCTTTACCGGTGCGGGCTGTGCTATCTCAACATCTTCTGCGTCAATAATGACGACAGTATTGAAAGGAAAAACAGCCGAAGAAGCAGAGCGAATATTCCAAGAATTTCATGGTGTTGTCACCAATGATAATGCTGTAATTAATGAAGAATCTTTAGGAAAATTGGCTGTCTTTGCAGGAGTACGTGAATTTCCGGCACGTGTAAAATGCGCAAGTCTGGCATGGCATACTGTCCACGCCGCCTTACAAGGCGAACAAGAAATTTCTACTGAATAAAAGAGGGAAATAATGATGGATAATTTTATTACAAATTTAATCAAAAGAGTAAAAGAAAAGAATAATGAAGAAACCGATACTTATTTCCCTTTAGAAGTCAAAGGACCACCCAAAAAAGTGATTACATCAACAGAAAATAACGGTGAAAAAACATTAAAAGAGCTTGCAATTGAAGCAATAAAAACAGTGTATGATCCCGAAATTCCTGTTGATATTTATGAACTTGGTCTTATTTATGAAGTCAAAGTCAATGAAAATAATGATGTAGCAGTTCTTATGACATTAACCTCTCCCGGATGCTTTGCCGCAGGGCAAATACCCGGTGAAGTAGAGAAAGCTGTTGCGTCAGTTGAAGGAGTACAGAAAGTATATGTTGAATTAACATTCGATCCACCGTGGGATAAATCTATGATGAGCGAAGCCGCTCAATTAGAGCTCGGCTTTTGGTGAAATAATAAGTGATTATTTAAAGTATTTTTTATATATAATCACTCAATGTTTTAAAAGGGGAAAAAACCGAATACAATATTTGTATATTATTAATTACTAATTTTTATGGCAGCACAATTTCATACATTGACAATTTCGCAGATACGCAGAGAAACACCCAATGCCGTTTCATTGGTGCTTGATGTCCCTCCTGCATTGCGTGAAGAATTTACGTATAAACATGGACAGTATTTAACGATACGTGTTCATATAGGCGACAAACATTTTAATCGTGCATATTCTTTATGCAGCAGTCCTGCGCTTAATGAACCCTTGACCATTACAATTAAAAATAAAGAAAGTGGTTTTATTTCTGCGTTTATCAATAATAATACACAAGAAGGACAAACCATTGAAGTAATGAAGCCAATGGGTAATTTTACACGAGAATTGTCACCTGATGCAGAAAATGTATATTGCTTATTTGCAGGAGGAAGTGGAATAACCCCGATTATTTCTATTCTAAAAACTATTCTTGCAGTTGAACTAAAAAGTAAAGTCGTACTTTTTTATGGTAATACGGATGAAGAAAATGTGATTTTCCGTAAAGAACTTGATCAATTACAAGAAAAATACAATAATCGTCTGACAATCATTCATACTCTTGATACACCGGCATCAACGCTTAAAGCAATCACCGGACGCTTGGATAAGCAGCAATGTCTTGATTTATTGGATACATACATTGGTAAAGATACTCCGAATGCTCAATATTTTATCTGTGGACCACCCCAGATGATGAAACAAGTCGAGGATACACTACATGCCGCACATATTCCACAGAATCATATTCACAGGGAATTTTTCTCTGCACCTATTGATGCTGTGGTTGAGCCGGCACCGACATCTGTAGAAGATAATGAACCTAAAGAACGTTCCGTGACCATAAGATTATATGGACGTGAAGAGACTATCACTGTTCGACCTAAAGAAACAATTTTAGATTCCGCCATTCGCAATGATCTTGATCCTCCGTATGCGTGTCAAATAGCTGCATGCTGCACATGCCGGGCAAAAGTTGTCAGAGGTAATGTTCACATGGATAGCCGCGAAGCACTCACCGATGAAGAAATGGACGATGGCTATGTGCTGACATGTCAATCACATCCGCTGACAGATGATGTGATTGTTGATTATGATCAATAAAAATATAACATTTCCACAAAAGCTCTTATATCATTCGATATGAGAGCTTTTTTTGTTTTATACCGTTACGAAACCATAAAGAAAGGATTTTTTTTGGTTTTGTGTGCATAATGCCGTAAATTACTTGTCAATGATGTCTATTTCCTAAGTATTGAGGTCATTATGAGACTACTGTGTGCTGTAATGATATTTGTTGTTGCCACGATTTCTATGCAAGGGCAGCGTATTGCATCGGGTCCGATGGTTGGTCATGCAACAATGCGTGAAGTAAAAGTATGGGTGCAAACAGATAAATCTGCCGATATTGTAATGGAGTATTTTTCCGATTCTTTGCCTCAAAAAAAATATAGAACAGAGCCAAGTCGTACAACAAAAGAGAAAGCCTATTCTACGATTCTGATTGCAGATTCGGTGCAACCCGGAAATAGATATTTATATTCGATTTTTCTTAATGGAAAATTATATAATCTTCCCTATAAAACGACATTTCAAACGCCGCCATTATGGCAATGGCGAGGTAATCCCCCCGATTTTACGGTTGCTCTGGGCAGCTGTGTGTATGTGAATGAAACTCGGTATGATCGTCCCGGAAAATCGTATGGTTCTGAATATGAAATATTTACCAGTATCCATAATCAGCAGCCAACACTGATGCTATGGCTTGGTGATAATACATATTTGCGTGAAGCGGATTGGGATAGCCGTACAGGGATTTTTCATCGTTACTCCCATACGCGAGCATTACCGGAAATACAACCATTATTGGCTTCAACACATAATTATGCTATATGGGATGATCATGATTATGGTCCGAATGATAGTGATAAAGGATTTTATAATAAAAACATAACATTTGATGCATTTACAACATTTTGGGCAAATCCCGGCTATGGGTTTGATGACAAAAAATGTATTACTTCTACTTTTGAATGGGGTGATGTTCAATTTTTTCTATTAGACAATAGATCCTTTCGCTCGGCAAATAAACGAATAACAGGAAATTCTGAAATTCTGGGCGATGAGCAAATTGATTGGTTATTGCAAAATCTTGCTTCTTCAAAAGCAACATTTAAAATAATAGCTGTCGGTGGTCAAACATTGAGCAGTGCAGCCGTGTTTGAAAATTATGCAACAAGACCTGTAGAAAGAAAAAAATTACTTGATGGAATAGAAAAAGAAAATATTAAAGGAGTATTTTTTCTTTCGGGTGACAGGCATTTCACAGAATTGTCAAAAATGAGTAGAGCATTACATTATCCTTTGTATGATTTAACATGTTCACCTTTAACATCAGGCATTCACACAAAAGCATTTGAAGAGGAAAATATGTACAGAGAGCAAAAAACTCTTGTCATGGAGCATAATTTTGCAGTACTCGCATTTAGTGGTGACATAAAAAACCGGTTAATGGAAATTACAGTATATAATGCACAAGGTAAGAAAAAATGGACTACAACTATATCTGCAAATGATTTGAAATAGGAATTTCTACAGTTATCTCAATACATATATTCTATTCCACATTATACTATGAAAAAAATACTATTAGTTTTTGTCTTGTTAATAGTGGCTAATTCTGATGCGTACCCACAATTAGAAGCAAATACTTGGATGTTTAATACGGGGATACGTCTGCAATTCTTGCCGAACTTCACACTTATGACCAATGTAGGTATTTATCCATCGCTTACATGGGGTAATAGTTGTGTTTCTCTGTCTGAGGGTGTGCATGGAAGATTATTACTTTATGGTGGTGCCGATCCGGGAATTAATCCCAATGTTTCTCCAACTATGATAATTAATGATGCACGTGATAATCAAATGCATTCCGAACCTTTACACGGTACAGCAGCAGCGTCGCAAGGCTGTATTGTGTTACCATCTTCAGAAAATTGCCGCCAATTTATTGTTGTCGGAGTTGTGGCTGAATCATCAATCCCCTCAGAAAATGGTACAATTGCCTATAATATTCTTGACAGAACACTCAACAACGGTTTGGGTGATATTGTTAAGCCATATAATCGTATGGTCTTACGTGATAAATTGAATGAAGGATTTGCTGCGACTATACAAGCCAATAAAAAAGATTATTTTATTGTAGGAACTTTACAATCAGCCGATAATCGTTTTTTCGCTCTTCCTGTTAATGCTACGGGACCTGATGTAAAGAAAATTATTTATAGTAGCGATATTTATGAAAAACCCCATTTAGGAAATATAGTCTCAATTTCTCCGAATAGTAAATATCTTTATTCGATTGCACGATATCCTCATGAAACATCTCTTTACTCATTTGATAATTTTACGGGAAGAATACGACATCTTTTTATGCTGGGAGAGACGAAAGACAGTCAGGGGAAATTACTTTCACAACAAAAAATAGAACCGGGAGCAGGAGAATTTACCCATGATAGTAAGCATTTATATGTTGTATTAAAGAAACCAGAAAAAACATTGTTGCATATAGATATTGAACAAAAAAAATATGAACTAATATCTTTTATGACTCCTATAAACCATGTTGTATCACCTCGTGCTTTACGTCTTGCACCGGATACATCCATATACTTTTTTTCGTACATTCCCGAATCAAATAATTGGTCAAAAGAAATCGGTTTATTCCGTTTGCGCTATAGGAAAATACAGCCTCAAATTGTTGAACAAATCGCCGTTCTTAATGATACAGATATTAATGGGACAATAAAAAGTTTTACAACAGACAGTGACTTCCCGCATTTTAGCCGTCATATTTATGACCCTAATTTTAAGAGGGCATCTACTGTATGTGATATACCCAAAATTATGAGTACTGATACAGTGATGTGCACTGATGTTTGGTCTGAATTATTTGTAAAATATAATTCAATTTCTACTGAAAATACCATACTGTGGCAGGCAGAAGGTGCTGAAATTAAACAAAGTAAAGAACAAAAATTTCGCACAAAATTTACAAAAAGCGGACATTATCCTGTTACTGTAAAAGTCTGCAATATAAATGGTTGTGATAGTGTGGTCATGTGGGTGAAAGTTCAAGACACTCCTAAAGCTCAAGCGGGTGAAAATAAAACTATATGCCGCGGAGAAGGTGTCATTCTTGGAATTAATGACTCATCGAATTTGATATATGAATGGAACCCTAAGAAGTATATTGATAATCCGCAAAGCCCACGTCCTATATGCACACCCGATACTTCTACAACATATACCCTAACCGTCACAAATTCATTGGGTTGTACAAATTCAGATACCGTGACAATCTTTGTTGGCAATACTCTCTCTCTTGATGCGGGAAACGATACAACCGTTTGTGTCGGGTCCAAACTTATTCTTAAGGCAACCGGTGATGCTGATGAATATGAGTGGTCACCTAAAGAATATTTTGATAATCCCAAGAGTGCATCGCCCAGAGTAACTTTGGATAAAAGCGCGACACTTTATTTACAAGGAAAAAAAGGTCATTGTACAAGATATGACAGCATCAATGTGACAATTACAAATGGACCAACAATTTCGATTAGGGCAGACAAACAAATACTATGTGCATCGGATACCATAATGTTGATGGCTGATGGTGCTGAGAGTTATGAATGGTCGCCCGCAGAGTTATGCGACAATCCGTTGAGTACGAATCCCCGTATCTCTACCGCGATAAGTCGTTTTTTTTATGTTACCGGAAAAACAGCACAATGTGTGAATAAAGACAGTATTTTTATTACTGTTGATACAAAACCGGAATTAACAATCACAGGTAACCGCGATTTGTGCTATGGCGAAAGTACTCAGCTTCTATGCCAAGGTGCCGACTCGTATGAGTGGATTCCGAATATATATGTAGATAATAATCTTTCTTCCTCTCCTGTAATTACACCTAAAAATTCAATAGAATATACTATTCGGGCAACAAAGGGAGTATGTACGATAGAGAAAATAGTATCTATTAATGTCAATACTCCTAAAGAATTACGTTTTCAAATACTTAGTGACGACACTACATTGCTTCAACCAAGTATGCTTTATCCTGTTGTTATTCATATTCCTCAAGGTAGTCGTAAGGGTACTTTATCATTCCATTATGACAATTGTTGTGTGTCTATTAATAAAATAACTATACCGGAAGGAATAATACTAATGTACAAAAATATTGATACAATAGTCTTTTCCTTTGATATATTGGATGAAAAAAGTAGAGAAATTAGTTTGGAATGTATGGCATTATTACCACCTGATGGTAGAATGAAAGAAGAGTTTTCTCTTGAAGTTTCAAATATATCGGCACAGTGCATGAATGTAAAAGTACAGAACAATAATATACGTTACGATCCAACATGTGCATGGCAATTTAGGGGTGTTGCACAGACAAGCGCACTCGATATAGTGTATTCTGATGATATTGCTTATATTAAAACTGGTTATGGTGGGGATGTGACACTCTCGGTAATCAATGTATTGGGAGAAAAAGTATGGTCATTTACAGACACATTTCCTGCATCTGACATAAAAAATATATTATTGCCCAAATTTTCATCGGGTATATATATTCTTCGTGTTGATAATGGTGTGTGGCATAAAGACAAATTAATAATTCGATAATCGAAAATATTTGTAATGATAATATAGGACTTAATAAAGATTGATTGAGACTATAACAATATAAATTCAGTCGAAGCCATAGACACTCCATTCAAAATAAGAGTAATTCTATGGATACCGGCATAATGTGTACGTGTTGTCATATTGTGAAATGGAAGTTTACGATAAATGGTATATTCCGACCCAGGTTGAAAAAGTCTTTCTGTGAGAACAAAAATTTTCCTTGATGTTGTACCATTTTTTTTAACATAATCAATAGCATATTCAATACGTATTTTTTGTGTTTTGGGATGTGAAGATTGAATCATACAGGAAAAGTATGTTGAGTCTCCGATTGTAATCGAAGTATCATGAATTCTAAAATCTTCAACGGTAATATTTTGAATATGTTGTGTAAAATTGAACAATGATAGTGCACGAATATTCCCATGCTTTAATAAGGAACGTGATGCGTGCTTACATATTCTGTCAATTTGTTCGGAAGCCCCAATCCATTGCGCAATAATATCCAACATAAAATCGGGATGGTCTTTAGAAATGTCATTGAGATTATTGGCTACGCTTCTTCTCACATATTCGCTCTCATCATTGTATAAAGCTGAAAGTATCGGTAAAATTGGTGAGGGATCTTTTTTTAATGCAGGCAGAGCCATTGCCCATGGTAAACGAGGTCTGCAACTTTCGCTGGCGCATCGCCTTACAGCATGATGGCTATGAGTTGCCCATTGTTGTAAACGCGCCAATGTTTTTTCTTGATTGCGTACAATAAATGGTCTGATTGCAAATTCGGCACTTGATGTTTTGGTAAATTCTTCTAAAGCATATAATGATATTTCTTCCTCTTCAAGACCAAATTGTTCAACAAAATCAGGAAAGAACATATACTCGAAGCCGGAAAATTGCGGTGCGACCTTTATTAAAATTTCTATTTGTTTGCTGTAATTACCATGAATAGTTTTGTGAAGAGTAAACGCTATATGGTGCATCCGCTCTTTTAATTCACGTTGCTCCCAAGAATTGTCAAAAATATTATTGAGAAAGAGTTCCACATCGAAATGTGAGTCATAATGATGTATTATCGAAGCAACCGACAAGAGCTTTTCTCGTGTGTAAATATTTTTTAATTGTTCAGCCATTAATTATTGATTGCTTGAATTTGTTCGGGTGATAAAGCGTGTTTTTCTACAATGGCACGTAATTGTTCCCACGTATAAATACCACTGTCATGCCCATCATTCCAGCGTGCTTGCAGTGCATAATTACCGGATGGTTGTAATGCGATGAGTTCATTCATACCGGGCTTCATGATTTGGATGCCGAAAGAATAACGAACGCCCATTATTTCTTCACCTTTGCAAACAGCACAAGGACATTCTTCGCGTAAGGATGAAAGCATAATTATTCCGGTAAAATCAGCATACTCAACTTGTAAAAGATATGGTTTGGGACGTGAAATTGATTTTGGCATTAATGAGGTATTCATTATTGTAATTGTCCTAAAATAGTTTCACCACCAACAACTCTATCTCCTACTTTTGCATTAATCATAGTTGAATTAGGAACAATAATATCCATACGTGAACCAAATTTCATCATACCTATTTTTTCACCTATGGTAAGAGAATCTCCTTCTTTTACTTCGCATACTATACGTCGCGCCAATACACCTGTAATTTGTTTAAATAATACTTTTGCTTTAGATGTACGCACTCCGATGCGCGATTGTTCATTAAGTTCAGAACTTTTAGGATGCCATGCCACGAGATAATCACCCGGCATATATTTATAAAATTCCACAATACCTGTGACAGGAGTGCGGTTAACATGTACATCAAGAGGAGAGAGAAATATACTTATTTGCGTCGCTGAGGATTTCAAATAATCTTTTTCTTCAACGGGAATAATCTGTACAATTTTGCCATCGGCAGGTGCTAAAATAATTGTATCGTCATTGAGTGCTTTTTGAGGTATAGTGCGGGAAGGATCGCGAAAAAACCATAGAGTGAACAAAATGGTGATTCCTCCAAGTATTGAGAACAAGACAGACCAAAACCCCTTAAATAAAAAAATGCCAAGACCAATCAAAATTAGCCCAAAGCCAATCATGAGAAAAGCATTGTCATAACCATATCGTGTAATCATGATGTTAATTGTGAATTAAGTGGAACATTATGCTAAAGAATTATTTTTATTACGCGATTCTTCAGCCATTTGTTGTTTATATATAATAATTTTTTCTTGTAATTCGGGTATGGATACAGAGAGGATCTGTGCCGCTAAAATACCGGCATTTTTCCCACCACCGATAGCTACAGTTGCGACGGGTACTCCCGATGGCATTTGTACTATGGAGAGAAGAGAGTCTTGACCGTTTAATGCTTTCGATTGCACAGGCACACCGATGACGGGTAGTGGACTAAAAGCAGCAATCATTCCGGGAAGATGTGCAGCTCCGCCTGCGCCGGCAATAATGACTTTTATGCCTCTTGTATGAGCCGTTGCACCATACTCTGCCATATCAGCAGGCGTACGATGTGCTGATACAACCCGCATTTCATACGGTAAAGAAAAATATTCACATATTGTTGCCGCTTCTTTCATTGTCGGTAAATCCGAATCGCTCCCCATAATTATTCCGATGAGCGGATTATTTGATTGTATCATAGTAATTACTTTCTTTCAAAACTATATATTTATGATTGAGTGTCTTGTTGTTTAGTTTCTCTTTTAATTATTCCCCACAATTGCTCACGCCCCATGCGAGTACGAGCAGAATAGGGAAGTACATCAATACAATAGTCACACATCTTGACGGCATCTTTAATTTGTGCTTGTCGTGCAGTGATTTGTATTGAACTTAGCTTATCGCATTTCGTGAGAATAATGACATAGCGTCGCCCTGCATTTTCCAGATTTTCAATTAATTCCATGTCAATCGGCATGGGGTCATGTCTGCCATCAATAAGAACACATGTTAATTGCAATAATTCACGGTGTAATAAATAGCCATAATTAAGATCATGCCATGCTTGACGGTCGGTTTTTGCTACTTTCGCATAACCGAATCCGGGCATATCAACAAGCATCCATGTATCTTCAATAGAATAAAAATTGAGTTGTTGAGTTTTTCCGGGCGTTGTACTGACATGCGCAAGAGAATTCCTATTCACTAATGTATTAATTAATGAAGATTTTCCAACATTTGAACGCCCGATAAATGCAACTTCGGGTAAAATCGTTTTAGTTGGTAAATTTGTTGCTGATGAAGCAGCGGTAAAAAAAGCAGCACGAATAGATGACATACAATAAAGATAATCCTGATGAAAATGTATTCACCATGAACATGTGTAAAAAAAGATTATTGATTTTGTAAAGATTGACTACGGCGTTGAATAGAATTAAAAATACTGTCAACGGGAAGATATTCCATGCAGCGATAATTTGGATTGACGCATACTGATTTATAGTAACATGTGCATTCTACTGATGGTTCAATGATTTCTCCTCGACCATAGAGTTCAAATTCATGTTTATTGAAAATATTGTTCATGACAACTATTTGTTTTTTCAGACCAATCGCGATATGTAGTGCCATTGTAACTCCCGTGACAATAATATCGCATTGATCCACTACTTCAATAAATTTATGCATAGGAACATAGCCATTATATTCTGCGCCGGTTCTTTGTGCTATTTCTTTATTTCTTTCATCTTCCTGTGGTCCACCCAGAAGTATGATTTCGTAATTAGTGTCAATAAGTTTTTTTGTAAGGGTAATCCATTGCTCAATATCCCAAAGCCTCGATGTCCAACGCGCTCCACACCCTGTATTAAGCCCTACGAGCGTATTTGCCTTTTTCTTTATGGTTATTGTATGTCGTATTGGAAGTTCATATTCTTCACCTTTAAATTCCCAGCCGCAGATTTCAAATATTTCAGTCAAATATGATTTTGTGTTTTGTTGACTTATATCATCGAAAATTCCTGTAGAAAATTTATGTATTGCTGTTGTATTAACAGGAGCCGGTTTACCATTCTGTAAAATAAAGCCCCATTTATTGTCTGCTTGTACCGATGATGCTATTGCACATGCCTCGGGAGCTTTATCAAGATTGATAACTAATGAAAAGGTTGTCGAACGAATTATTTCCAAAGAAAGGGCATCACAAGCCAGAATTTTATGCAGAGAAGTCGGTAAAACATCGGGTGATTGTGTAATCCACCATAGCTCATAACCGGGGAATTCTTTTCGCAAACGAGATAACAATGGTGTTGTGCGGATAACATCACCTATAGCTCCCAATTTGACAATAAGAATACGTCCTTGTGACTGTGTATAATGCCGACAATCAGCACAGTGAACCCCATGTTGCTTATGTGGAATACATGGTATTTCTCCGTTGAAATGGAGGCAGTCTGCTTTATACAGTGGGTAATTCATGATTTAATGTGATTGATAGCCGAGTAATTATAAACGATATTGCACAAAAAGATTTGCAAAAATATTATAGACCCTTGTTTCTTTATTTTCATATTTAGGGTCGAAATATGGTGTAAGCAATTCACCTCGTGCATCGTCGCGTCCAATCATATTCATAAAGTTCCATCCCACACTTAGGTTGACATACCACGGATCAAAAACTTCGCCTTCTATCCCAAGTCGTCCGCCGCCGCCAAGTCGAAATGTGCCTTCTTTGGACAATGTGACAGTTGAGTTTTGACGCGGGTCACTCACATATTCATATTCTTCTTTATACGTATTGGCTACAACAAAAGTACCTCGTATATCTAATCCGGCATAGACTTTTGCCTGAGCAAGACGTAAATTCAAAAAGGCAAACTCAAAACCACTCGTGAAAGCAGGTATATAATGTGTGTTGGATTTATAGACAATAAGCCCGCCGCTTAATTCGCGTGTGCGACTCGAATAAAAATGATAATCAAGTCCAAAGTTCGCACGTAAGTTTCTGTCCTCATCAAAAACCCACATCGCTCTTAGACCAAGTCCCGGAAACTGTCCTTTATAATATGCTCCCGGTACGAATCCGACTAAACCATCTTCATCATTAACCGGAAGAGTAGGTGCGAACGGTAGGGAAAGACGTTCATTACCAACAAACCACGAAGTGGTTAAACCACCGAGTAGATAGAGACCTCTTTTATCAATAGGTCCCAACGGGGTAGAAGTTTCGTCTTCTGCAAGAAGATTAGTGTGCAATGATGAACATAACAATAGGGTTGCAAGCACAATATTTTTCATAAGTTTCCTTTAGAGTTTTTCACGAATGCTGTATTCAGCTTCGCGTAGTGAATTTTTAACAATGAGTTCGCCAATTAAGCCGACAGATATAAGCTGAACGCCGACGATAATAAGGGCAACACCAAATAATGCTAAAGGTCTATTGCTTAATACCGTTCTGTCGAAATACCATTCCACGGTCAAATATGCATCTGTCGCTAAACCAATGAAAGCCATCAGAGTGCCTATTGTACCTAAGAGATGCAGAGGTCTTTTGAGGTATCGTGTTGTAAAAAGAACAGTAAGAAGATCTAAAAAACCTTTAAAAAACCGACTAAATCCAAATTTGGAATACCCATGTTTTCTCGCATGATGTGTAACCGGTAATTCGGTGACACGAAACCCTTCCCAAAACGCGAGAGCCGGAATATAGCGGTGCATTTCTCCATAGACTTGAACGGTTTTGACCACTTCTTTTCTATAAGCTTTCAATCCACAATTAAAATCATGGAGCGTTATGCCGCTGGCTTTTGAGGTAACATAATTAAAGAACTTCGATGGAACGGTTTTATGCCATGGATCGTGACGTTTCTTTTTCCACCCTGATACCAAGTCATATCCTTCCTTAATTTTATCAATAAGTCGGGGAAGTTCAGAGGGGTCATCTTGTAAGTCCGCATCCATTGTAATCACTATATCGCCTTTTGCTTGTCTGAAACCTATTGCTAAAGCGGCAGATTTTCCATGATTACGCCGAAAACGAATCGCACGGAATTTCCGATTGTTTTGGTGAATAGCACGTATTACTTCAAAAGAACCATCCGTAGAACCATCGTCAATAAAAAGAACCTCATAATTATTACCTGCGATAGTTTGCAGCACTGCTTCCAATCGTTCAGCAAGTTCACGCAGTGATTCTTCTTCATTCAATAATGGAATAATCACTGAAACCTGTATTTTGTCACCAAAATTCTGATGTCGTCGCAAATCATGCTGCTTTTCTTTCGGTTTGTGTGCAGCTTTCTCATCGCTCTTTGTTTCGGTTAAAGACAGAGAAGCCGGGTCTGATGTTTCATCGTAGTGCTTCTCCGCATTGGTGTTGCGATGATTCTTGCGTTTACGTCTTTGAGGATTTGTATTACGCTCTTGTTCCACAGTAAGGTCTTACTCCTAAATATAGACAGCCGTCGAAAACGGTGTTATAGACATTGGTAATGTTGTATTTAGACAACAAAGATAATCAAAAAAAAAAATGCCCGATGTATTCCATCAGGCATTCATAAAGAAAGATGTAAAATTATCCAAGATATGAACGCAGCGATTTAGAGCGTGAAGCATGGCGCAGACGACGAATTGCTTTTTCTTTAATTTGTCGAACACGCTCACGTGTGAGGTTAAATTTCTCACCAATTTCTTCTAAAGTAAGGACAACTCCATCCAAGCCGAAATAGTATTTGATAACTTCTGCTTCGCGTTGGGTAAGTGTGTTCAAAACTTGCTGCACCTCCACACGTAAAGACTCACGCATAAGCTCGGAATCAGGAGGTGGTTGCTGATCATTGGGAAGAATATCAAGCAAACGATTATCCTCACCTTGTACGAATGGAGCATCAACTGATAAATGTCTTCCGGAGATTTTGATGGTTTCAGCAATCTCAGCAACACTCATCTCAAGCTGTTCTGCTAACTCGGCAGCTGTCGGTTCACGTTCAAATGCCTGCTCAAGCTCACTGAACTTTTTACCGATCTTATTAAGTGCTCCTACGCGATTCAAGGGTAAGCGAACAATACGGCTTTGTTCTGCAAGTGCCTGTAAGATAGACTGACGAATCCACCATACCGCATAAGAGATAAATTTGAAGCCCCGAGTTTCATCAAAGCGTTTGGCTGCCTTAATTAAACCAAGATTCCCCTCATTAATAAGGTCTCCTAATGATAACCCTTGATTCTGATATTGTTTGGCAACACTCACCACAAAGCGCAAATTGGCTTTCACTAAACGTTCAAGTGCAAGATCTCCTTCTCGAGTGCCACGTTTGATAGCTTGTGCAAGTGCAATTTCGTCATTTGCTTTTAAGAGTTCTACTCGACCGATTTCCTGCAAGTATTTATCTAATGACTGGCTTTCACGATTTGTGTACTGTTTCGTAATCCGCATTCAATATTCATCAATAAGTGAAAAAACAATGTCAATTGTTACCGGAAAGTGTTCCGCAATGTCCCAAATGGGCTGCAAAAATACGTGAAATTTGATGGATGCACTCAAACGAAGAAAAAAAACTTCGAGATGCAATCTACTTTTAACACATCACAATAACATATAGTTGCAGATAATGGTGGACGGAAATTTTATCTTGGTATTGTCAAAAAAATTTGCAGATTCAAAAAAAGTTTGTAATTTCGCACTCCCATTTACGAAGCATCGGGCTCGTAGCTCAGTTGGGAGAGCGCTTGAATGGCATTCACGAGGTCAGGGGTTCGATTCCCCTCGAGTCCACCAAGCACCAATATTGAAAATTTAGTGGGATCGTAGCTCAGCTGGTTAGAGCGCCTGCCTGTCACGCAGGAGGTCGCGAGTTCGAGTCTCGTCGGTCCCGCAATCAAGCCTACATTTGTATGTGGGCTTTTTTTTTACCCTGTCTGTTTCGGAAATCTCTTTTCACCCACCTCGTCATTATTTACTAAATTTGTAAGACATAGTTTATTGACAAAGACGAACTTTGATAATGACTATGTTTCGGTCAAACACGATTATTATACTTATGAGTACGCAGTGCGTTAATGTGAGCAGGGGATGATATGATGAATACGCTGAATTTAGACATGAGTCAGATTCAAAGATTAATCCCCGGATTTCTTTTGCTTGATGTGAATTTGACAATCATCAATGCCGGTTATGAAATGGTAAATCTTTGCTCTGTCACTGTGCCGGAACCATTTACAGACAAGTTTACTATCGTCTCTCCTGTCAATTGTTCTTTACATGACATTAATACAAGCAACAAAATACTTCTCGAATGTCGAAATCATCAAGGAAATTTTGAAGCTACGGTCGAGCGATTACCTCATTCCGATTACATACTTATAGCTTGTACAGCACAAAAAATACAGGCAACAATCTCAGAAACTCATCCTCAAGAAGCGAATCAATCTACCAATACTATTCTATCTGATACTACAAAAAAACATACTCAAGATCAATTATTTATGTTGAGCGCAGCATTCGAGAATAGTGATATTGCAATGCTTACTACCGATACACAAGGAATAATTAGATGGGTAAATCAAGCCTGTCAGCAATTGATTGGATATTCATACGATGAATTGATTGATACAGAATTTGTTAATTTATGGCATAATGTTGAAAATAAAGATCCCAATTTATTACGTACATATATTGAAAATTATTCTTTTTTTGAATTCGAATTATATCATGTAGGAATAAAAACTGAGTCAAAATGGATATATGTTAAAGGGCAGCAGATTGTTGAAGGTTCTATAAAAGGGTGTGTAGTAATGCTGCAAGATATTACACAAAAAAAACAAATCGAATTGCACGGATACAAAAATGCTAAGCGATTACAGGACTTAGTTGTTAATCTTAATGATGCAGTGCTATTGGAAAATGAAAAAAGACAAATTGAAATAATTAATAAACGGTTCTGTCAACTATTTTCGATTCCATATTCTCCTGAAATGCTTCTAGGTGCAGATTGTACACAAGCAGCGGAGAATTTTAAACATTTATTTATGGACGAAGACGAGTTTGTGCGAAGAATAGAATCAATATTAGTTGAAAAAAAGCATGTCGTTGGTGAAAAATTACAATTAAAAGATGGACGATGGTTCGAACGTGAGTTTATACCAACAATGACAGATCGACAATATTTAGGACATCTTTGGATATATTCGGACATTACAGAAAGAACCAGTTATCAACAGAAAATTTCAGAACAAAGAGAATTTTATGAGACTGTCCTTAATCAAATACCTTCGGATATTGCTGTGTTTGATAAATCACATCATTATCTTTTTGTGAATCCTATTGGTATAAAAAATCCTGAAATTCGACAATGGATTGTAGGAAAAACTGATTATGATTATTGTGAATTCAGAAATAAACCACGCAGTATTGCTGATGATAGGCATGAACTTTTTAATTCTGTAATCCAAACTAAAGAACTTCGTGTCTGGGAAGAGGAACTAACTGGAGCCGACGGCAATCTCGAATATTACTTGCGATATATGTACCCGGTACTTGACCAACAAAATGAAGTGACTATGGTAATTGGCTATGGTGTTAATATCACTGAAAGAAAAAAAGCAGAAAAAGCAATTGCCGAAGCATTAGCTCAACAGAAAGAACTATATGTGATGAAATCAAATTTTGTTTCAATGATTTCTCATGAATTTAGGACACCGTTAAGTACAGTTCTTTCATCAACACAGCTCCTGAGCAAATATCATAATACACTTACAGATGAAAAAAAATCGAAACACTTGATTACTATTGAAAAGGCTGTACATCGAATGACATCACTGCTTGAAAATGTACTGTTCATTGGAAGAAACGATTCAAATAAACTTACATTTTCTCCTGTAACAATAGATATTGCCATATTTGTTAATGAACTTATCGAAGATTTTATCCTTGCAAATTCGGGAGTAAACCGTATTGTCTCAACATATGAAATAAACTCTCCCACTCTCTTTGCTGATCGTGGACTACTGAGGCAAATTCTTAGTAATTTATTAACGAATGCTTACAAATATTCATCCACAGAATCTGACGTTGAGTTGTTTGTATATGTAGATGAAAAAAAAGGTGTGTTTGTTGTAAAAGATAAAGGTATAGGTATTCCGGATGAAGATCAGAACCATCTCTTTGATGAGTTTCATCGAGCAGCAAATGTCGGAAATATTCAAGGAACAGGATTAGGACTATCAATTGTGAAACGTTGTGTTGATGCTCATTCAGGAAATATTGACGTACAAAGTAAGGTCGGTAAAGGTACTGTATTTACCGTTGCTATCCCCCAAAATAAAGAAGAAATAATTTGAAAATAATGTATAGGGTTTTACAATGAAGGTATTTCAAACTGCATATGTGGATGGTAAATGGAATGATAACTATGATAAGCAAAAACCGGATATCATCTTCTGTTTTGGAAATAAAGAAGTTATTATTGGAAATGATATTGTACATGATGTTGTTTCTATGTATCCAAACAGCATTGTTATTACTGCATCAACAGCAGGAGAAATACATAACTTTACCATACAAGATAATACCGTCGTTGTAACAGGAGTAGAATTTACTAAAGGAAGTAAGGTTGTTGCAAAAAATGTAAATATAGAACAATATAAAGATAGTTATACTGCCGGAGTTGCACTTGGAGAGCAAGCTAATATTGAGGGACTTAAACTACTATTTATTATTTCTGACGGACAATTAGTTAATGGCGGAGATTTAGTCAACGGACTCCACTCTGTTATTAAACAACGAGTACCGGTTTCAGGTGGGTTGGCAGGAGATGGCACAAATTTCCGAAGTACAATCGTTGGTTTAAATAATGATTTAAGAAACGGAAATGTGATTGCAATCGGATTTTATGGTGATAATTTACATGTTGGCGTAGGATCAAAAGGGGGGTGGGATAAATTTGGACCTATGCGAACAATAACAAAATCGGAAAAAAATGTGCTTTATGAGGTAGATGGCGAAAATGCTTTGGACTTATATGTAAAATACCTTGGAGAGTATTCTGAACAATTACCTGCCTCAGCATTATTGTTTCCCATTGCTATTCTGGAAGATGATGACAAGGAAGTGGTACGTACAATATTAAGCGTAGATATGGAAAATAAATCCATGACCTTTGCTGGTAATTTACCCGTTGGTTCTAAAGTGCGACTAATGAAAGCAAATTTAGATAATTTAGCAGCTGCATCCGCCGATGCTGCGATCTCAACAGGTTTTACCCAAGATTATGAAGACGATGCTTTAGCGTTGCTTGTTAGTTGTGTAGGTAGAAAACTTATTTTTGGTAATCGTATAGAAGAAGAATTAGATGCCGCCCGTGATGTTGTTGGAAATAAAGCTATTATTACAGGTTTTTATTCATATGGTGAAATTGCACCTTTTAGTACCTTTATGAAATGTGAACTACATAATCAAACTATGACAATTACCACTTTGAGCGAAAGCTGACTATGGCACTTCACAAGCTGTTACAAAGACAGATAAATAAGTATTTATCGGGAGTAAATGTTGAAGAATCACAACAACTGTTGAATTTTATCAATGCTGTAAGCGAATCGTATAGTAATTATGATAATGATAAGATTCTGCAACAGCGAGCGTTTGATATTGCTGATAAAGAGTACTTAGAGCTGACACAAAAATTATTACAAGAAAAAAAGGTACATGATCAAAGTATTAAAACGCTGTATAATGTGATTAGATCACTTGATGAAGAACAAACGCAATTTTTTGACTTTGATGAAAATAATCTTCTACAACTTATCACATATCTTGAACGTCAGATTCGTTTGCGTCAATCTGCCGAGGAACGCAATAAAGAGCTTGCATTAGTTGTTTCTAAAACTACTGATGCGGTTATTATTAGTGATACTCAAGGAAATATAGTGTGGGTGAACAATGCCTTTGAGAGGTTAACCGAATATTCATTCGAAGAAGTTGTTGGAAAGAAACCCGGACGAATTTTACAAGGTCCTGATACTGATAGTGATACCATAAAAAAAATTGCTCAAGCAGTACGGGAAAAACGTAATATTAATGCTACTATTCTCAATTATTCAAAGTCAAACAAAAAGTATTGGCTTAATCTTACAATTAACCCTGTCTTTAATGATGAAGGTGTTTGTGTAAATTATATTGCCATTGAGCGTGACGTTACTCGTATGATTGAAACTGAATTAGAAATTAAAAAACTAAGTGTTCAATTACAATCAATATTAGATAATGTTGCAGGGTATATTTTTTGTAAAGATTATGATGGTCATTTCCTTTTTGTCAATAAATCACTTGCTGAATTGTTTGGTACAACTCCCGAAAACGTGGTTGGTAAAACCGATATTGACTATGGTGCCAATGAAAACGAAATACATCAATATTTAGAAAAAGATCGTTATGTCATAGATAAAAAAGAGCTTCTTTTTATTCCTGAAGAAACCATTTTACGTAAAGACGGTACACGTGGTGTTTTTCAAACTACTAAAGTTCCTATTGACTTTCCCGGTGTTACAAAGGGCGCTGTTCTTGGCGTTTCGATTGATATCACTGATCGTAAAAATTCTGAGTTGATTATTCAACAAAAAAATGAAGAGCTTGCTCACAGTGAAGCAGAGTTGCTCAATAATTTGTATGAGTTACTTGCAACACAAGAAGAGTTGCAAAGACAAAAAGATGAAATTAACGAAATTAAAGAACGTTTTGAACTTGCTCTGCGCGCATCTAACAATGGTGTGTGGGATTGGGATTTGCGTACAAATACGATTTTTTATTCCCCACGTTGGAAAGAAATGTTGGGATATAATAATGACGAAATTTCTAATCAACTTGAGACATTTAATATTTTAATTCACCCTGACGATAAAGAATTCGTATGGTCTCAGATCAATGGGTATTTAACAGGTACCCTGCCTGAATATCAAAGCGAATTTCGTATGAAGCATAAATCAGGTCATTATGTATGGATATTATCAAAGGGTGGTGCTGTTTTTGATGAAAATGGTAAGCCATATAGAATGACAGGTTCACATGCAGATATTACAACTCAAAAAGAAGAAGATATTCGCCAACGAGAGCATCAAGTTACCATTGAACGTCATAATAGAATACTTACAAAACTCACAACTACACCATTTTCCGCTTACGAATCATTTGAAAAAGCTTTAGATACAGTTGCAAAAGAAACAGCAAAAGGACTTAATGTTCAATCTGTACGTATAGGGCAATTTTCAGAAACAAAAGACGTAGATTGTTTAAGTTGTTTTCTTGCAACAAAAAATGAGTTTACTTCGGGATCACGTTTACCGTTTACTCTTGCTGAAACGTTTATTTCTACTTTACTTAATGGTAATATTATTTATACAAATGATGCTGCCAATGATATAAGGACAAAGGAGCTACATGACTTTCTGCTTGCACCGCTTCATATAGCTCGTGTTCTTGCTATTCCCATTAGAAGTGACAGTGTTGTTACCGGAGTTTTGTGCTGTGAATCTACGCAACAACATATTATATGGACTGACGATGATTTGCGCTTTGCGCGTTCTATCTCGGATATTGTTTCAATAATGTATGAATCGGAAAAAACACGTAAGGCGGAACAAGAAACTTTTTATAAAAGTACATTGTTGAGAATGTTATCTGAGACAACTGAACGCTTACTCAAGAGTAATGATTGGGAGCATGCCCTTAGAAATAGTATTCATGATATTGGTGATTTGTTCGGTAATGATAGAATTTACTATTATCAAATAATCAGTCACCATGGAACGCGTGAAAGATCTGTAAAAAAACTAATTGAATGGATAAAATCGGATGAAGTTATCAGAGAAGATATTGATGGTGTTCATAAAATGCCTTACTCTACTTCTAAGGCTTTTTATGTAGATATATTTAGAAAAGGTTGTTTTATTGCAGATATTGAGACACTACTTGATGCTGATTTAGCAAATTTTATGCGATCACAGAAAATTAAAACTGTTTTAATTTTTCCCGTTTTTAAAAAAGATGTTCTCATAGGCGCAATCGCATTTGAAAATTGTATAAAATCAAAGAAATGGGCTGAGTCGGAAATTACAATTCTGAAAACCCTTTCCAATAATATATCTGTTTCCATAGAAAGACAGGCAAATGAAAATGAAATACGCGAAAAACAGCAACATTTTGAATCTGTAATTACAAATGTTCCCGGAGTAACATTCCGTTCTGTTCATAAAAATAACCAATGGATTTTCTCTTTTATCAGTTATGAAGTTGAGCGATTATCCGGCTATCCGCAAACACATTTTTATAATCAACCAACATTACATTGGTCAAACATAATCAATGAGGAAGATAAAGCAAGAATTAATGATTATGTGAAATCTAAAACATTGTTTGATGATTTACTGCAAGTAGAATATAGAATTCTTACTGTTGACGGTAAAGAAAAATGGGTAGAAGAACGTAGTCACAGTGTCTATGACCACGAAGGGAAATTTATTGGCATTGATGGCTTTATCATGGACATTACTACACGAAAACTTACAGAAAAGGAAATTATCCAGGCGCGGGAAATAGCTGAAGCAGCAAGTAAGGCTAAATCAGACTTTTTGGCAAATATGAGTCATGAGATACGAACGCCGCTAAATGGTGTTATCGGATTTGCCGATATTCTGATGCGATCTTCTTTAGATGATGTGCAGCAAAAATACATGGGAACAATTTATCAGTCCGCAAATACTTTGCTCGGTATCATTAATGATATTCTTGATTTCTCTAAAATTGAAGCTAATAAATTAGAATTAAGTTACGAGAAATCCGATATTTTTGAACTGAGTTCGCAAGTCGTCGAAATTGTTAGTTTTCAAGCTCGGAAAAAACATATTGAGCTATTGCTTAATATGTCAAATACAATACCGCGTTTTGTATGGTGTGATGAAATTCGATTACGTCAGATACTTGTAAATCTTCTTGGTAATGCTGTGAAATTTACCAATAAAGGAGAGATTGAGTTAAAAATTGAACCGGTTGCTTTTATTGACTCCACTCATATTACTTTGCGCTTTTCAGTGCGAGATACAGGCATAGGCATTGATGAAAAAAATCAAAAGATTATTTTCGAAGCATTTGCTCAGGAGGATTTATCCACGACAAAGAAATATGGTGGTACCGGATTGGGTTTAGCAATTTCCAGCAGATTACTTCAACTTATGGGGTCAGAGTTGCTCTTAGATAGTGTTCAGGGTAAAGGAAGTATCTTCTATTTTGATATTACTTTACAAGCTGAGTCGGGTGATCCAATTGTTTGGAACGGTTTGGAAATGTTTCATAGTATTCTTGTGGTCGATGATAATCAGAATAATTTAGAGATAGTTCGTACCATACTAGCTTCAAAAAATATTGCCGCTGTCACTGTACAATCGGGTAATGAGGCAATTCAACTCCTCCAAAAACCACACAATTTTGATGCTGTCTTTGTTGATTATCAAATGCCGGAGATGGATGGCATTGAGACCATAAAAAAAATACGTCTTGATCTTGGATTAACTCAAGACCGCCTGCCTATTATCTTACTTTACAGTTCCGTTGATGATGAAAAAATTAATAGTGCTTGTAAAGAATATGGTGTCCAAGTGCGTTTGGTAAAGCCAATAGACATGAAACAAGTATTTTATGGATTATCCCATCTCACAACAGCAACGACAACACAAAATAATACTGTATCACATCGTGACACAGCAATAGTTAATGATGAATATTCATCGAATAATGAGTACACTATACTCATCGCAGAAGATCAGCCTGTCAATATGATGTTATTAACGACGATTATTCACAACATTTTGCCGAATGTCCGAATTATCGAAGCATATAATGGGGAACAAGCAGTGCGCAGCATCGAGCAGCACTCACCTTCTTTGATATTTATGGACATCCAAATGCCCGAAATGAACGGTTACGATGCTACACGAGCAATTCGACAAACTGCAAAAGGTGCAAATATTCCTATTATTGCTTTAACTGCAGGTGTGGTCAAAGGCGAACGTGAAAAATGTTTAGATGCCGGTATGAACGATTATATAACCAAACCCGTTGTGCAGCAAACTATTGCCGACACATTAGCTCGATGGTTACAACTACAACAACACATTAGTACACAGGAGGTACACATGGATATTAACAGCGTGACAGTATCAATTCATTTCGACAAGCAAGATTTTATGACTCGCATGGGTAAGCACGCCAATCACATGCTGAAAAAATTAATTCCCGTCACTTTGGCAAGTCTCGAAACTGCAATGGCAGAGGTGCGTGATGAATTACCCGCTAAACGTCCTGAGATACTGTCCGCTTTGGGGCATAAAATGAAAGGAACCGCATTGTCTTTGAGCTTAATCACTTTGGGTGAGTATGCTAAACAATTGGAGTCAGTTAAAATTGATGGAACGGAAAATGCCGAATCACTGTATTCCCTCATGTTGGAGGAATTTGAGCAAGTAAAAGTAATTTTGAACCAAGAACTTGCATCGCTATAAGACTTAGGAACATTTATTGATAGTCAGCTAACACACACTCTTGTGTGTTCAATCAACAACATCGCAGTATATACTAAGCCATTGTTATTTATGAAAAAAATACTTGTTATTGAAGATGAAGAGCCGGTACGTATGAACATTGCCGAGCTTTTGGATTTAGAAGGATTTGCTGTGCTTGAAGCAGAAAATGGTCGTATTGGGCTAAAGATTGCCCAAACAGAAATTCCTGACCTCATTATTTCCGATGCCAATATGCCGGAGCTTGACGGATACGGTGTACTCTCTGCATTACGTCAAAACCCAAAAACAGCAGCAATACCTTTTGTTTTTCTCACCGCACGTGCCGATACAACCGACATGCGCCAAGGCATGAGGCTCGGTGCTGATGATTATCTCACAAAGCCATTCACCTTGGACGAATTACTCCATACCATCACCACACGACTCGATCGACAAGACAGCATCCAGCAAACTCTCAACACCAAACTACATGATTTGCGTGCCAATATCAGCATGGCATTGCCCCATGAACTACGCACACCGCTCATCGGCATTCTTGGATTCTCCAAAGTCATCAAAACCGAATATGATTCTCTCGAACCCGCGGAAATGGGGCAAATGGCTGACTATATCTATACCTCTGCCGAGCAACTCCATCGCATCATCGAAAACTATTTGCTCTATGTACAATTAGAAACACTCTCTACCGATGCTGACAAAGTCAATCTTTTGCGCCAAAGCATCACACCCGACACATACGACATCATCATGACCGCCGTTCTCACTAAAGCTGCTGCCGTCCATAGGAAAAATGATATTCAATCTCAATGCGAAGACTGCCCATTGGCAATAGCACCCGAACACTTCACCAAAATTCTCCATGAATTAGCAGACAATGCCATTAAATTTTCCAATACCGATACACCTGTCACTGTGGCTTCTTCGTCAGACGACACATTTTACTATCTGCGCATAAGCAATAAGGGCAGGGGAATGACATCCGAAGAAATTCAAAACCTTGGCGCATTCATGCAATTTGACCGAGCTTCCCAAGAACAGCAAGGTGCCGGTATGGGATTAGTCATCGTCAAAAGAATTGTCGCGCTCTATGGCGGTAAATTCTCCATCGAAAGCACAGTAAATGAGCTAACAACTGTCACCATTGCTTTGCCGATAGCACATCTGTAATCATCACCAACGAATGAACGATACATCGGCTTTGCCGCTTTGGAAAAAAAATCTACGCATACTATGGGCTGCGCAATTCATCGCCATGATTGCAATGAGCGCATGCTTACCATTTCTGCCGCTCTTTGTTAGAGATCTCGGCGTTAATGACCTCCAACAAGCACAACAATGGAGTGGACTCATCGCCGCCGGACCTTTCTTCCTCTCCATCATCTCCGTACCTTTTTGGGGAAGTCTTGGCGACAAATATGGGCGCAAACTCATGATAGTACGAGCAATCGTAGGGCTCGCACTCGCAATGGGACTCATGGGACTCGCACAAAATGTCTGGCAACTCCTCTTCCTCCGAATGCTCCAAGGAGCAATCAGCGGATTCATCGCATCAACACTCGCATTCGTCTCATCAACAACACCAAAACAACATTCCGGCTATGCCATAGCCATACTCCAAAGCTCCGTCTCAGCAGGTCCTGTCGTTGGTTCCTTCATCGGTGGCATACTCTCCGATACCGTCGGCGTACGTGCCGTCTTCATCTATGTCGCCATTGCCTGCATCATCAGCTCCATCATCGTCATGATATATGTCCACGAAGAAAAAAGCCAACACACCGCCAACAAAAACGCATCACTCCTCAACAACTTGCGCTATGTCGGCTCCATGCCCGCACTCCGCACACTCGTACTGCTCATCTTTCTCGTGCAAAGTGCCATCGTCTTCTTCTCGCCCGTACTCCCATTTTACATCGAACAATTAGGCGCGCCCCACAACCGACTCTCCACCATCACAGGAATCTTCGTTGGCATAGGCGGACTCTTCAGCGTCACCTTCGCATATATTGGGGCAAACGCAGCGACAGAAAAGGATACGGCAAAACAATACGATTAGCCGCCATAGTCACCGGCACCGCCACCATACTCCAAGCATTCGTCCCGCACTATATCTGGTTATTTCCACTCCGCGCCATAGCAGGCATCTTCACCGCCGCGCTCATACCCACGCTCTATGCAGCATTCAGCAAAAACTCACCCGCCGAAAATAGAGCAGGGCTCATGGGCATTGCCTCCGGGGCAACGCTCTTCGGCAACCTCATCGCGCCCATACTCTGCGGATGGATTGCATCATACTGGGGCATACACATCGCTCTCATACTCCCCGGCATACTCATGTTCATCGTATGGATCGGCTCAAAAAAAGAAGAACATTATGAATTGAATGGATAATCAATACATCCACATCCCCAATTCCACTTTATATATATTAATCTATTATGATGCCATCCCTTCGGGATTGTGATATTTGTTGATATATGTTGTTCTATTATGATGCCATCCCTTCAGGATTGATTGATTATTGATGTACTTGGTCAAACGATTTTTTTCGTTTCCTCATATAGGCTCGGAAGACAATTTTGACGCATACGAAACTTTGTTCCGTGGTTATGGTCTGTTCGTGCATCAAAATCTACCAAAATGTTTCCATTGTCTAACTCATTTAAAAGTATGAAAGAGTGTGGTGAGTGATGTGGTATTTAAATGTTGTGATTTTAGATCAAGTAGTATTCTTAGAACTATCATTTTTTACTTTCAATCAGTTTTATTGAGCGGTTTAATTGTAAAAGTAAAATTGCTTGAATGCCTTTAGGTGTGAGATAGAATTCATTATTCACTTTAACCAAGAATTGTAGTTCACAAGCATAGTTTGAGAATATATAGGTGGCAGTATCTCTTGCTTTTTCTGTTCTCCAAGTTTCAGTTTTTCCGACTAATTTGACAAAGTAGTCCACAAGTGCATCTTTTGAAACAGGGTACGCATTCTTTGAAAGCACGAATACAGTTTCTATCAATGAGAAGATAGAATATGTCACTGATGAAAAGAATGGATTCTCCTTAATTGAATTTGATAGTAGCTCTACTTGTTCATCGTTTAGTCTATCATCAATAATGTTCTCCCCCATACGAACAAATTCATTACCTAAGTCTGTTAAATAAAAGTTGTTTTTAAATTTGTTTACTAAACCTAAAAGTTGAGCAATAGAGATTTTATTACGTATTGTCTTCTCTGATTTGTTTTCAATTCTACAAATTTCTTTTAACTCTATTCCTTCTCCTAAGTAAATCAGAGTACTCTTTATGAGTCCTAATCGAACAACTCCATAATCACCAGATTGGATTTTAAGGAAGGCAGAAAGTTCTTTGAAATTTTCGTAATATTTAGATAGGATATCTTCTGGCTTGTATATAAGTATGACTATATTGTGCTCTGTGCAAATTCTATAATCATTAGGTTTTGCTCCTGTAACTAAAATGATTTTTCTAATTTTAGACTTAATTAGCTTGTTTTGTTTCTGTAGTTCGGTCAAATCAATTTCATAATTATTTATCTGATTTATAATTTCAGCGTAGAATGGAACAACTTTCAACTCAATGAGAAGCATTTCATCTTTATAAAGATAAAGCATATCAAGTTTACCGGATGAAACAATCTTTTGCCTTGCAATTAAACTTAGGTCAGAATGATGAACTGATATAACATCTGATATGATTGATTTATCTGATGTCAAAATATCTTCAATGACCTTTTCAGAAATTGGATTAGTCATTTTGATTACCTGTTATAGAATTGAGATCGCATTGTTCACAAACAAAATCACCTGTCGGGAAGTCAAGATTATTATCTTTTCTTGTCTCAATATCGTTGAAATCTGGGATTCTATTTACATATCTTCCTGAACCGAACGAAACGTTGACTCCGCAATGGTTGCAAATCTCTACTAATGCTTTTTCTTTTGTTTGAGTTTCCATAATCCGTTTAGAGAGGGTTTAGTAATAAGTCTTGTCGTAACCCATTTTGCAAAGCCGCTCCTGACCATTTTCCGCTTTTTGTTCCTGCTTTCATACCGTTTCCGGTAGAGTTTTTTAGGTTATAAGGTGGTGAAGTAACAACTAAATCCAAACATTCGCTTGGCATTTCTCGCATTACAGTTAAACTGTCGCCACAAATAATTTTATTGATATAGTGTTGTATAGATTTCATATTGGGGGACGATTGTTTATCAAAGATACAAAAATCGTTTGTTTTCTCGTGATTATATGTTCTTATTTGATCCCAATTACAAAGGGCTAATTGGATTGTTTGGTTAATATACTATTTACTTCTATGAATATGTCTTTTCTACTATCATATCATCCCTTCAGGATTGCCCCATTACAAAAAGAAAAGACAGGATAAAGGTAACGGTTCTTCCACCCATACCTCCTCTTCATATCCTGCCTTTTCCTTAATCTTCTATATGCCCCGATTCCTTAGCCGCCCGTGACGACTTGTATCGTAAATACCGTCCATGAACTGGTGATTTGGTTGGCGATTGCACGGCAGCGCACATTCCAATGACCATTGGGCAGTGTATATTCATAAGACCATAGCGAAGTCACCGTGATTTCCGTCCAGGAATTGCCGCCACTGTGATCTTGGAATTGCCATTCTATCTCATTGGCTCCGCTTACCTCATCGGCTATCAGAAATCCATTCTCATAGCGTGCATTATTGGGCGGTGCCAATTCCGCTACCAACACCAACGCATCCGAAAAGGGTGACAGCATATTATCACTATTGCGTGAACGGATACGATAGTACAGTGCGCCTTGGGTAGGGAACTCCACTTCCACAGCTTCGCCCGTGAAGGTCTTCACAAACTGATAGTCTGTATTATCTGTGCTATTGTGCAGCTCATGGCTGGTGGCATCCTCGTCTGCTTCGAAGTAGATATTGGGTGTATTATAGACAAGGTCTGTTGGTGCTGTGGGGGCATTGCTTCCTTTGGGTGGATAGATAACATCGTAATAGTCATTCGCTTTGGCAGCATCACGACGCTTATAGTATAGATTGGCAAGCCGCGCATATTCATCTACTATGTCCCACAATTGATTTCCTTTGCTGATGCGCTCCAATGTTTTGCTATTGCGTAAAGAATCCGCCATGTCTGCTTCATCTCTTTTATTGTCAAATGCTTCGAGTGTGGCGGTTAATGCACTTATCATGGCTGCATTCACACCTTTTGGAGTCAGTTCCGCACTATATTCGGTGGCGCGGTCTATGATAGTGCGCACGCGGACTATAAACTCTTTATTGTTTGCTCTGCTGATTGCTTCAAATTGAAATGAGTTATATGCCGGCGACTGCTTAAAGACTATGGCGCTGATTACCCGTATCTCTTCGATGGTGTATTGAATCTCCGTGCGGAGTGCATCGCGCTCGGCAACTATTGATTTTAAGTTACTCCGCCACCATGAATCGGGCTTCAATTCCTTGAATTCTTGCGTTAGCGTTTCCAATTCTGCTATCTGCGGCGCACCCATACCTCGCGGCGTAAGGTCTGCTATGTCCCGCTCCAAAAATAGTTTGAGCATCTCCGCCGATTGTATAAGCGTTGAGTTCTTCATATTGTACTGACGGACAGGTAATTCGCTGATGTTCATATTCTACCCTTTATGATTGATAAAGAATGTTATGTGATTGTTGTTCTGTGTTTATATGCAAATATACATCATTTTTCTGAAATTAATAATATTGATACATTATAGACAATGCTTTATTCAAAAAAATTATATGTTGTTTTATTGTTTTTATAGATATTTTATGCAATTATACTACAATATTGCATAAAAAAGTATGTTTTGGCTAATATTGTACATATTTATTTTACAAACTATTATCTTCAATTTTATATAATGATTTGTAACTATTTTATGATAATTTGTAGAGCTAATAACTATATTTGCAGAGTAATTTTGTATGTTTTCAGAGTAAATATGTATAATTGTTAAACAAAGAAGTGTATTTGTTTGTCTATGATAATACTTTGTTTTATTATGATGATGTAATGTTGAAACATTATGATAGTTTGTTGGAGTATGTAGTATATGCGCTGCGTGATACAATAGAGCTATTGAGTACAATCAGTATAGATTGTATATGATACGGTACAGTATCCGGCTGACATTGCTATTGTGTTGCACGGCTTTGTAATGCCAATGGATATACTTTGTTGATAGAACAGTGAACGATATAGACCATCATCATGGCTTTATTGATAAGCTCTATAACTTTGGAATGGAGTTATTGTATGTATAGTATCATCCGTTATGAAGGGGAAACGAAGCGAGCGATGAAGCACTCGGCGCAGTGTATGGAGTTATCGGACTATGTGCATTGTTTTGATTATTTGATTGCCTTGTGGGTTTTTGATAGTCCAATAATAGTGTCCGGCGGCAAGCACGGATGTATTGACAGGTATAAATGCTCGGTCGGTGTCGGCTATCCATTGAAAGGCGGGGATAATTGTTTGCCCGAGAGTGTTTTTTAGTTCTATGGTGAGTGTTGTGCCATTGCTATCGGTGTGGATGATAAGTTGGGCAAGGTCTTGTGCGGGATTGGGTACTATGGTTGCATTAAGGGATTGATTGGTATATGTTGAGTCATTGATGGTTGAATTTGTTGCTCTGGGCATGACAATAACAGTAAGCGAGTGGGCGGGCAAGGTGATTGAGTTGTTTATGGATGTTTTTTGTGCTTTTGCGGAGACAAGGTTGGGGTTTTCGGGTGAGTTGTAGCTTTCCACAGATGGCGGGCTGATGCGATAGAGTGTGCCGACGGCATCTTGTGGGAAGGGGAAGGATGTTGTGATGGTCATGTCATTGCGCGGATGGGTGTTGAGCAGTGCAATAGCTATGGAGTCTTCGTCAAAAGTTGCTACGCCGTCAATCCATTTGTAGTCTTTGAATACATTGAATTCATAGGTAGGTGATTGAATTTCGAGGGGCAGATAGTATTTTTTCATTGTATTGCGATAAAGAGCATTGACATGGTATGAAGCTCCGCCATAGATGATTCTTTGTCCTGTGATTGGGTGTTCTCCTGCTCTTATTATTCCAGCAAAGACAGTTGCATTGTTGAGTTTCATGAATGTGCAGTTTTTGATGAGTGTGTTCATGTGCATAGCCGACCATAGTCCGTGTTGCATGCTTGCTGTTCGGGTGTTTTTATATGTGCCGAAGCTGCCATAAGTAAAGACATTTTCTGTTTTTGCTAAGGGTATATAGATGGGTAGTCCGTATTGTTGTAATCCTTTGATGAAGGAATCGTACCAGTAGTCGCAGAAGTATCCGTCTCGGACGGCGATTTTGTGTAAGCTGTCGCCGAATATTGTGGGGTTTATATTGAGTCCTATGCCCCAGTGTACGCTATAGATGTCAATGTTTTGTGCATTGATTGGCAGCATTCTTTTGTTCCAATCGTCAGTCCATGTGTCGCCTGTTGGCATAAGTTTGATTGTTGGGTCTTTTTGCTTCATGAGAGTATGGAATTGATTGTATCGGGCGGCATAGTTTTCTGCGGTGGTATGTCCTGTTTCCCAAATTCCATATTGTTCATTGCCGACTTCCCAGTATTTGACATTGAAGGGTTTGGTGAATCCATTGTTGCTTCTGATGGAGCCATAGTGTGTTGATTGGTCGCCATTGGTGTATTCGACCCATGCAGCAGCTTCTTCGGGGGTTCCGCTTCCGTAATTTGCTGTGAGTTGTGGCTTTGCTTTGAGGGTGTCGCAGAATTGTATGAACTCATCATATCCGACTTCGAATCGGAAGTATTCGTCGGAGTATTGTGGGTTGTCGGTGTCTGTTGTTCTTTGGTCTCTGTCGCCGACATTTCCTTGCCATTTAGCTTGTCTTTCATCGGCGATGCCTCCTCCGGGGAATCGTATGATGGTTGTGCCCCATTGTTTGTAGAGTTCGTATTGTTCTTTTCTTGCGCCGAATATATTGTTTTTGGGCATGAGTGATGCTTCGTCAATTTCTACTGTTCCGGCACTGTCAATGTATATAAGCACATTTGCTTTGTGTATGGTGGGGGGTAGTGTGAAAGTTGTTGCTAATTTTTTCCATTCATTATTTGTTGTTCCTAAGATGGTATCTATGAGTATGGTGGTGGAGCCGTGGGGTCGTATTGCGAGTCTTAGAGTGCCTTTGTAGTTTTCGGAACGGGCATAGAGATAGAAGTCCATTGCTGTGTTCGGTGTGGTATAGAACATTTGAGATATGCCGACTTTTTCGGGTGAGTTATTGTATTTTTCAATAGTAAGGTTGTATTTGCCACGTTTATTGTATCCGTCTTGTTTGAGTGAGCATTGCCCATTGGAATACGTTTCGGATGTCCATTGTCTGGGTTCTGCTTGATTTTCCTTTTTGACGAAATCAAATCCTCGATTGAGTAATTCTTCCGCACAGAATCCGAAGGGACCGGTGTAGGCATCGTAGATTACTTCGAGAAATGCGCCATATATTTCTGGCGCAATATCGGGTGCGGTTTGGGTTTGCAATGGTGTGGTGATAATGGCGGAGCCGTCTTGTGCCTTGAGTTGCAGGGTTAGAAGCAATAATAGTGCTGTGGCGGCGATTGCATAAAGATATTTCATGGTCAGTATGGGAATAGGTGATAAATGAGTGGGATGGTTTACCAGTGTTCGGGTCGTGTTTGTCGTATCATGAGTTCATTGATTGCTTGGCTTGGTGATTTATTGTCGAAGAGTATGGAGTACATTTGCTCTGCTATTGGCATTTCAATGTCGCGATGTTGTAGGAGTTGATGGACGGATTTGGTTGTGCTTACTCCTTCTGCAACCATTTTCATTTCAGCGAGAATGTCTTGGAGTTGTCGCCCTTTGCCTATTTGTTCACCTACGTAGCGGTTGCGGCTGTGTCGTGAGTTGCATGTGACGAAGAGATCGCCGAGCCCTGATAAGCCGGAGAAGGTCATTTTGTCAGCTCCATATGAAGCTCCTATGCGCATCATTTCTGCCAGCCCGCGAGTGATGAGTGCGGCTTTGGTGTTATCTCCCATATTGAGTCCGTCAATGATACCTGCTGCAATGGCAATAACATTTTTGAGTGCGCCTCCGAGTTCGCAGCCGATGATGTCATCGGAGCTATAGACTCTGAACCATGGTGTGGAAAAGCATTGCTGTACAAGGGTGCTTGCAGAGTTGCTGACCGATGCTGCAACGACGGTTGTTGGTATTGCTTTGCCAACTTCTTCGGCATGGCTTGGTCCTGTGAGGACGACAAAATTTTCGGGTTGTATGTTGCAGACATCGTGCATTATTTGTGAAACTCGCATGAGAGTACCATTTTCTATTCCTTTTGCTCCGCTGACGACGATGCGGTCTTGGCATCGGAAGCCATAGTGTGTCATGACAGAGCGTATGTATTGTGTTGGTACGGTAATAAGGAAGATGTCGGCATTGTTTTCGAGTTGTTGGGGATTGTGAGTTGCTGTTATATTGTCGGGTAAGGTTACACCGGGCAAGAATGTATGATTCGTCCGATTGAGATTGATGTCATCGGAGACGGATTTTTCATGTGTCCAGAGTGTGATAGTATGGTTATTTGCTGCAAGTACGGTAGCAAGTGCCGTTCCCCAGCCGCCTGCGCCTATAATACCTATATTCATTGTTGTGTGATAATGTCTTAGTATGAAAAAAAGTAAGGACAGTTATGTGCATAATAGTAAGGGAAGATGAGCGATTGGTATTGTGCGTATTGATATTGCTTATTGGTATTGTTATAGCACTGCCAATGTTCATTTCCGATAGTATTTGAATGCAAATAAACGAAAAAAGGCGAACATGAAGTTCGCCTTGTCTATAAAATTTTATGAATTGATGGCGAGGTGTTAGTGTTTGTGCTTAAATATTTGGAGTTTAGCAAAACGATTTTCTGTTCCTGAAGCTAATCTTCGGATATTCCCTCTGTGGGTATAGATGACGATAAGTGCTATTGCCGCAGCAAAATAAACCATAGTATGGTAGCCGGGTATATTGACATGGAGAATATTGTAGCGGAATATCATAGCTAATGGAATTGTGATGGCGGCGATGATGGAGCCAAGCGAGATATAGCCGGAGAGAGTGACAGCGATAAGAAATCCGGCAGCGGCGATACCGACATCAACGGGTGCGAGAGCAACTAACATACCGGCGGCTGTGTTGATGCCTTTGCCTCCGCGAAAATTGACAAATAAGGAAAAGATATGCCCAAGGACAGCAGCAGCCCCAGCGATGAGTTTGACGACGGTTTCGTCTTCGAAGGGGGTATTGTTATTAAAGGGCATTTGACCGCCGAAGAGATGGCTTACGAAAAGCACTGCGCTTAACCCTTTCATGATGTCAATGAGTTGAACGATAATTCCCCATTTCCATCCCAAGACACGGAATATATTTGTACTTCCCATATTGCCACTGCCTTTGGAGCGAATATCAAACCCGAAGAGGGCACGGCTTATCCATACACCTGTGGGGATGGAGCCGAGCAGATAACTCAGAATGACGATAATACCAAGACGTAAAACGGGATCCATAGCAATCACCTTTTGATAAAGGATAGAAAGTTTTTTTGTGATAATTCTAACTTTTCACTCGCGGTTTCTATAAGTACATCATTGACTCTTGGCGGTGAAAGAGAAATTATTGCCATGCGAAATTAGAGAAAATAGTCATGACAGCATAACAAATGCTGTTATGGGTGGGGTAAAGGGATTGGACTGAGGGGTATAGAGTTGTTTATATGTTTATAGAAAATCTATAAGTTATAGAATCGTCTTTGGCTATGGTTAAAAGATGGTTACATGATACTTTTACCGTGCCGCGCTGCTCCATTACTGTGTAGTGATGACCTGTGTTGCGGCAATATTATTATTACTTTTTACAGAAATAATTATGATAGACTCACAAACCGAAAGAACGAAGCGCCGTTTACTTGATATCGAACAAGAGCTGGCAAATTTGCGAGAAAAGCGCAATGAATTGCAGGCGCATTGGCGCAATGAGAAAAGTTCGATTGCTGCTTTGCGTTCCTTGAAATCGGAGATAGAAAAAGCAAAACAGCAGGCAGCGGAATATGAGCGTAATGGCGACTATGGTAAAGTTGCCGAGATACGCTATGGCACTATTATCGAATTGCAAAAAAAATTGAGTGCAGCCAATGAAGAGTTAATCGCTTTGCAATCGAACAGTAAAATGCTCAAAGAAGTGGTTGATGCAGAAGATATAGCAGAAATTGTTGCTAAATGGACAGGTATTCCTGTGCAGCGTATGTTGGAAACAGAGCGTACCAAGCTTATCACTATGGAGGAGCGTTTGAAGCAGCGGGTGATAGCACAAACCGAAGCCATACGCGCTGTGAGCAATGCGATACGACGTTCAAGAGCGGGCTTGCAAGATGCCAATCGTCCTATTGGATCATTTATCTTTCTGGGTACAACAGGCGTAGGGAAAACCGAGCTTGCCCGTGCTTTGGCAGAATTCCTTTTCGATGATGAAAATGCGATGATTCGTATTGATATGAGCGAGTATATGGAGAAATTTTCTGTCTCTCGGCTTATTGGCGCACCCCCGGGATATGTCGGCTATGAAGAAGGCGGGCAGTTAACCGAAGCCGTGCGTAATCATCCTTACAGTGTGGTCTTGCTTGATGAAATCGAAAAAGCCCATACGGATGTTTTTAATGTGCTGCTGCAAGTGCTTGATGATGGGCGGCTTACCGATAGCAAAGGCAGAATGGTCAATTTTAAAAACACAATTATTATCATGACCTCTAACTTGGGGACAGAGGTGATACAAGATAAAATCAATGATATTAACGATGAGAATCGCGACGGTATATTGAGTGGCATACGTACGCAAATCATTGAATTGTTGAAAAAGAAAATGCGCCCCGAGTTCTTGAACAGAATTGATGAGATAGTATTGTTTAAGCCATTAACACAAAATGAGATATTTTCTATCTCGCGCCTTCAATGTCATTTGCTTGCCAAACGTTTGGCTGATAACAATATTACCCTTGAATTTGATGATGAGGCAATCGAGTGGGTAGGCAAAATCGGTTATGATCCGCAATATGGGGCTCGCCCGCTGAAAAGGGCAATTCAACGTTCCATAGCCGATCCTTTAGCCCTTAAAATACTTGCCGGAGAGTTCGGTGCGGGAGATACAATAAGGGTGATGGTCAAAGAAAATGGTCAAATAATGTTTACATCCGCCGATATTTTGCGGGAATCGAAGTAATTTCGCTGAATGTGATGTGTACATTTTCTTCGATTCTCTGAAAAAGTACAGTAATCTGTGCCGGAAGTTTTACTGCTGATGGTAGAAGACGCACCGTCACTTCAAACTCATTCTGCAATATTTTGATAGTAAACTGCATGAAACAATTGTTACCGATTTTGCTGTGTACAGTGGCGATGTATTCCGCCGGATGTGCTTCCAATGGAATTTCTTTAGAAAATTTCGGAGGCAGATCGGATATTCCGAAAGGCGAGAAAGCCGAAATCTATTGGTCGTTCAAACATGCCGATAGCGTAATCATCAGTGGCTTTTCTTCAAAATTCGCCCCTACAGACAAGGTGTCTTTATCGCCCGAGAAAACGACGACATATAGAATTGTCGGTTATAATAGTTCCGGTGATTCCTTGGCTCAAGAATGGACGGTGAATGTCTATGCCGGCTCTTTACCGCAAGGACAAGATCATAAAGTGGCTGTTACTGCGCCCGAATCATTTCTCACACATAACCATGATAGTGCTGCAAAGACCTATTTGCGTCAAATGCGTGCAGCAACCGACAAAAAGGGCAATCCCCATGCAATGCGTATTGTCAAATCGCGCGTTTCCGGCAATAAACATATCTTGCGTGCCGTAGTCATGGATGACAATGGCACATTCGTTGGCGGCTTGGGAAAAAATGGCGATAACTTACTTGAATGGAAAATCAAAGTAGGCTGCGATGGCACAGCGAAAGAGATAATGACCGAATCCGTGACCCAATTTGACCCCGAAACGAATAATCGTGCTGTGGCTATGTCACTTTGCCTGGACAGATCGGAAAATATGGAGGGCATAATGGATCAAGCATTTCAAGGGACACGCGCTTTTGTGACTTCGCTTCCTTCTACAGACTATGTCAATCTTATTGCTTTTAATCAGACATTAACCCAAACCATTGCATATACGGATGCGGGCTATGCACGTGACTTTTTTACGTATGTGCAAACACCCAAACCGAGCGGCTTATCGGCTGTCTATAGGGCTTGTTCGCGAGGCATTGCCAATCTTGATGCGGCTGTCAGCAATGCGGATATATCGAAAGTAGTGGTACTTATTACTGCCGGTGCAGATAATAGTTCTTTGTTTCTCTCGGGCAGCGATATTGCATCACAGGCACTGCAATCAGGTACGGCAATCTATGTGATTTCTTTGGATGAAACTTCCCCCGAGCAATTCAAATTGCGCTATATTGCTGCTGCTACCGGCGGAAAATATTATTCCTTAGATAAACAATCCATCCAACATTTGCCCGAAATATTAACAGAAATAGCCATTGCCCAAAAAGCATATTATGAAATTACCGTTCCCAAAATTGATAATTATGCCGAAAAATGCGCTTCCTCCGTGCTGACAGGGGCTTTGATTGTGCCGACAAAAACAATCGAAGATGAATTTATGATTTATCCGGACAGTGAATGGGAGCAACCCGCAACGCAAATGCTTGTGCAATTTAAAGCACCCAATGCCGAAATTGATGATGAATATTCGTCTTCTTTACAATTATTGGCAGAAACACTACAAAAAAATCCAACAAAAATTATTGAATTAGTTGGTCATACAGAATTACAAGAAAAGGGTGATGATGCCACTGCTATTGCTTTATTGAGAGCGCAATCTGTACGAAGAAAACTCATAAAATCAGGAGCAAATCCCGATCAAATTCGCACACGCTCTTTATCAAATAAAAAACCTATATATATGATTGAGCGCGAAGAACGCCATAAAACAATCAATAGACGTGTGGAAGTGCGATGGCTTGACCCCACATTATTGCCTTATGAAATTGAAGTGGGGACATCACTTTCCGAAGAAGATGCCCTCAAACAAACCGAACAATGGGAGCAGCGCGGCGTCAAAGCATATTATGAACGTATTGTGATTGATAAAAATCCCGGATATATTGTTAAGCTTTGGGGATATGCGACTCAAGACGAAGCAAATACTGCTGCGAAAATGCTGCGAAAAAAATATAAAACAGAAGCTGTAGTTCATTAATTTTAGTACTTACCATATTGTATGATGCCGGATATTTTTGTTTACACACCCGATAATTTATTAGCGCAACTGCATACTGCTCCGCTCCATTTAGGATATCATACCCTCAATTTCTATGCGGATGCACAAGGACGACTTGCTAAAGAACCGACAGACCATAAAGCCATATTTTATTTGTCGCCTTCAGGTGGCACTTTGCGCGACGAATCCTTAAATATTGTTTTGTACAGTGCAAAATTCGACCGATTTAAGGGATATGGAAAAGCAGAATAATGTTCAATCAAACTATGATAATATTGGCGAAAATCGGTGTAGCTTTCTGTACATTTTTTCTTGCTTTTATATTATGCTATTTAGTGATTGCATTTGTTTTTTCGCGCATTACCATCAATGACGAAAAAGAGTATTCGTGCGGTGACATTCTTATATTTCTTTCCACCAATGGTGTGCATACGGATATTGTTGTTCCGGTGCATCATCCTCTGTGCAATTGGTCTTCTTTTCTTGATGCTTCCCATTGTGTTATACCTCAACATAATGCATCATATATTTCCTTCGGATGGGGCGACAAGGGATTTTATCTTGATACGCCCACTTGGTCAGATTTGACATTTTCCACCGCCTATAAAGCTGCCTTCGGTTTAAGCACTTCTGCAATGCATGTCACATGGTTTGAGAATAGACCCGACACCAATGAATCAATGAAAAAAATATATGTGACCGAGCAAGAATATCGGCAATTATGTGCATATATTCGTGAAAGTTTTCAGACCCACAATAATAAACCGCTCCATATTCACACCACAGCTAATTATGGAAATAATGATGCTTTTTATGATGCCCATCGCACATATTCTTTATTGTTCACTTGCAATACATGGACAAATTCTGCCTTGAAAAAATCGGGACAAAAAGCTGCTTTGTGGACACCCTTCGATAAAGGTATTTTTTACCATTATCGTTAAAGTGACTCGGATGAAAATCGAGACATAAGACATAGCTCACAATATACTTTCTTTTATATAAAAAAATTTTGCTCAATCATTCAATGGGCTACTATCGAATTGCTGTGGATTTAATCAATACTTTCATGAAGACTGTCTGCACATGAAGAGCACGATTAATTCATTCATGTCATTGATGGTGCAATTATTTTCGAGAAAGTAGATAAAAATGTATCCTGATAATCCTATAATCCCGTTGGGATTGAATTATAAAAATGAGCCCCTCTTTTTTTCTCCCCGTTGGGGAGAAGTCTTTTATGCCTTGCCCGCGGGGAAGGACGGGATGGGGCTTCAAACCTTATAGGTTTAAGGAATGGAAAGGACGGGGTGGATGAATTTATACGTACTATAAACGTGTCATCCCGACGGGATGTAATTTCATTTAAGCTCCGAAGGAGCGATATATTCATAGAATAGTACGAATGATACATAATCGCGGCAATTTTTCCACCCCGTCAGACTCCGTCTGCCACCCCTCAATGAGGGGAATGTTCGGATTGTTTTTTAATTTTATTATGCCATTTTTAATGGTGAATCATTACTTTACCATAGACTGTCTTCTGTGATGTTGTTATTTTCACAATATACATTCCTATCGGTAATTCTTTTACTGAGAGAGTATGTGAGTTAGTGAATGGTTCATTGATTATAATATTGCCTGTTAATTCTGCTATTGTCAGCACACCATTTTGTGCTGGATAGGAAATAGTAAGCTCCTCATTTGCAGGATTGGGTGCGATAGTGATGTCTGTTGATTCTTCCGGTTCGGGATTCTGCGACGTTGTCAGAAACGTTAATCGTAGTATTTTTCCTTCACCGGGCAATAAGGTTACTGCTATTTTATCTTGATGTTGAATTGTTGCATTTTCACTGTTACCAAGTTCTTGTAATACAATTTTTGTCGGTTTTATCGGTAAAGAAGAAAAATCAAAGGGAATGATTATATGGCGGCTGCCTTTTTGGCAATAAGGATGAAATGTTGTAAGATTTGTGTTTTGCATATTGAGTAAAGAATCAAATTCGGGCGTTGGCAGTGAACAAAATTTCTCTTTTGTACTTATTTCGGGGTCGAATAATGTAGTGCCGAAGCTGAGAGATTCTTGGGGTAATATAGTAAATACGGGATCAAGGCGACGATTGAGTATGCCTATATAAAGTGATGTTGAGTCTTGACTGTCTCTGAGTATGGTCATATCAAAAAAGCTGCTGTCGGCTGCTTCCGGTTTTTCATAAACCACGGACTTTGTCGTAGCATCGTATGATAATTTTTGTGTGGTACTTGATGGAATATCAAAATAGTTCTCAAAAAACATTTGCGTGGTTGTATCGCGATGGAGAGAATATGTTTTGTATCCTTTTGCATACCAAGAATCTAAGCGCAAACGAGCGAGAACGGTTTGTATCGAAGTCATTTTATCTTGGAATTTTTTTAATTCATGGCGCATACTTTTTCTGCCAAGATATATTTTATTTTTCTGTACTCCCTGATATGCGGCAATGGTATCTAAGGGTTGAGCATAAATATCAATCCTCATCGGATCATTGATTTGCACATAATCGCTGCCAAGAATATCATTATGGTGCCATGCGTGATTATCGGGATTTTTGGGAAGAAATGCATGGCTGATTGTAAATTGATGAGGGGAAATAAATCCCATTTTTCTTTCATTAAATTCAAATCCTGAAGTATCCGGTAAATTAGAAGTTTCATCCCACATATCGGAAAGGATTTTTGAACGTGATGTCCAGACTGCAAATCCTTTCATACCTAAAACACATTGAAGCCAAAGACTAAACCGTAATTCTTCGCCGGAGTTCATTCTTACGCCATCAATGCGTGCAGTACGCGGACACGTAATGCCGGGTGTACATGTTTTGTAATCGTTGTAACTATAATTGAACATTTGAATACGCGGAGACCACCACATACTTGCCAGCCACGAGTGCTTTGTGTCGAAGAGCATAAATGGATCGGTGGCATATTTTGCAATATATCCTTCGATTGTAATTAATGATGATGGATGATATTGCGGTAAAAAGCGATAAAAAATTTCATTGTGCATTTGCGACACAGGTACATTCCCAAAAGTATATTGTTCTTTTTTATCGGGAGAAAAATAGCCATTAAATATTCCGAGATTTTTTTCTTGGATGCCGCCGCGGGAATACCATGAAAAAGGTACTGCATTATGTGCGATGAGACTATAGGTATCGCCTCGCCAATTTTCTTTTGTATTTGCTTCTCGTGCAAAATGTTCTGAATAATGTCGCACTTGAGTGGCGCGATAGAGATTCTGCGGGTCAACACCGTCAATGCCATTGCCATTTTCATCAAATTCGCGGAAAAGCCATTGTGTAGTATAATTCGTTTCTGTCATGCCACGTCCTTGTAAAATATGATTGACATATCCCAGAGCATGGAATGAACGTGGCGGTTCTTCTTCCGGTAACCATATTCTATGCCAGCGAATTTTTCCTGTGTATGCTCCTTGCCATGCATCATTGCGGACAAATCTGCCATGGTGCATACTGTCGAGTGTGTGGAGTAAAGAGGATTGAATGACATGATCAAATTCTCCTCGCAGAAGTCTTTGTGCCATTGGTGTTTCCAAGCGAACCCAATCAATTGCGACGGGACTTTTTCCCATATATAGTATTTCGGGTTCCATCCTTTTTATGGTACCATCCGCAGCGGTGGATGTGTCATGTGCCGGTAAATTCGGTGCCCAAAGACGATGATTTTCGGAGCCGTCAAGTATAATATTACGAGGTAAACTTTCATCACCTTTTAAGCGAAAATGTGCTGTCAACGTTATATCTTTCTGTGGAGGCAACATAGAACGTGTGATGACAAAATCTTTACGTATTGTTTTGTGAAGCGGCAACGTAAGACCACGTTCAAATGGCGGAAGAGTTGCGCGCATGGGAAGAGGGGAGACATCACGGCGTGGCACACTGTCGAAGGTTATATAATGCGTTGGAGTATTGAGTATTCCCATTCCCGGCTTCGTTGTGTAAGGGATACGGACTATTGCCACGGTATCGTCGGGTTGCGTTGTTATGGTATCCAAACGGCGTAGATGAACAGAGATATAGACTTCACGTCCATAAATTTTATCAAATATTTTTTGATGAATCACATTATGGGTTACTTTATGTTCACCGACAAATTCATCATTCGGATAAGGATGGGAAAGAATGGTAGTTGGAGCAGTAATGTTTTCCGGAAAATACACACGTCGTTTATTTCCATCGGCAAAAACGGAGTCAACACCACCTGTGCGTGATATAAAGCCGAATGCGCCACCGGATTTATCGGACCAATCAGGAAATGTTTCGTGATAAGAGCGCGTTGTACCGGCTATATGTTTTACTCGTGATGGTGCACATACATCATAATGCAGCGAAAGCCCGAATAATGGGTTTTTATAATCATGTCTGCCCGATAATGATGACAGCGGAATAGAATCAATCAAAGAATTAACCACACTGCTCACAACAATAAGAAAATTTGTGTCGGTGGAACATACTGCCGGATATCGTATTTCGGATTGTGGCTCAACCAATAAACCGCCTTGCATATTATAGTAATTATGGATTGCAGTCGGTGTACCGTCACTATAATTCCACATGGAAAATAATTTTCCGTTACTATAATTCGTATCGCTGAAGAGTACACGCTTTTGATCGAGAAGTGTATGACGTAATTGAGAAAATTGTATAGTGTCGGGAAGTAAGGTCTGCCCTTGACAAAGCAATGGTATTATGATGCTTACAAGCAAAGTTATGGTATATCTCATGGTATTCATCATCGAAAAATCACTAAAATGAAAAAATAGTTATAAGAAAAAAGTGGACGGTCAGCGAATAATGATGTACACAAGATTATGGTAAATCCTCATGTTTACACAGAATAATTTTTCCTGTATCGCCGGAACTCAATGCAAAAAGTGATTGATGCCGTGAATGGGTGATTTTTTGCGCATTGAGTTGTGCGGGTCCCGCTTTGTATAATTGTTTTTTTTCTATGTCCCATATGCGATACCCATGATTTTCTTTCGGTTCATAGACCGAGGAGGTAAAGATGTATTTTCCTTGCTGTGCAAAACAAATTCCTGTTATTTTTCCTTTATGACCCGAAAGGGTATAGTGTTTATTTTCTGTTCTGTCATAAATAGAAACGGAATTATTGCTGGCAATGCCAATAATATATTTTCCATCGGCAGAGTATTGCGGCGTATGTGTGGTTGGAGGTAATGTATGAATTATTTTGAAATCATCAGTATTGACAATGCTTGTTCTATGGGTCATGGGTGCATAAAAGCAGACAATTTCACTCTCATCCGGTTTGAGCGATATTTCATACCCTACGTCAAGCGTTGAGGCAAGGACTTCACCGTTGATTAATGACATTTTTTCTAATCCGCGATTATAATATCCAATAAAAGCAATAGTGTTGTCCGATGAAACAGCGAAGGAGGTAACACCTTGATTTTTCAGGGGAATTTTTTTTGTAAATCCTGCTTTTATATCCCAAATTTCAATATATTGTCTTGTCAAAAGAAAAATGGTCTGTGTGTCGCGGCTTATCTGATAATCAATAATGGCACTGCCGCTTTGGGTCATACGTGTCTTGAGCAATAAACCATTTTCGGTACGATATTCATACAAATAATGATCGGATGTGGCAAAGAGGGTATTCCCATCGGGATGAAACATCAACTTCGCTGAAATGGTTCCATTATGCGGAACAGTTGCTGACCACAGTGTGTCTTTCGCAAAATCTTGGCTCTGTAAGGAAATATCCGTTATGAGACATAATGCAAGAACTGCAATAAGTATTCGAATCATTGTGACTAACTTTCTGCTGATGAGAATAAAATTTCAAAAATCAGTATTATTCTATTTCATAGGCATTGTTAAATCTTTTTTTTGATGTACATATTATTGTGCAATGAAAGGAAGTGTGACAATACCGTTTTGCGTATGTGCTTTTACAATATATAAACCTGATGAGAGGGGCGGAAGTTTGATGGACTGAGTATTGTCCATACTATCGTTGGGGATATGTTTATATATCATTTCACCCTGAACATTATATACTTCAAGAGCAAGAAGTAATGATTGATCACCGGAAAAGACAATTTTTCCTTCTGAAATAACAGGATGTGGTGTTATGGATAATGATAAACCCTCTAAGGATGCGTTTGTTGATATCCCAACAGTATTGTCAGTAATTGCTTGAAGAGATGCAAAAGATATATTTTGTCCATTGGTGATATAGAGCAATGAATCATTGAGAACGGTGAAATCTTGAATAGTTATATACGGTGTACTCACAGTTTTCCATTTCATACCTTGATTATCCCGATAGAATAAACCCTCCGACGCGGCAACGAACAATCCCTGAGGAAGCGATGATAAAGCATTTACCGTAGAACCCGGAAAACCATTTGTGATTTTATCCCATTGTGTACCATCATCCGAGAAAAAAAGCCCATTGCCCGATGTACCCGCATAAAAACGATTCTCTATTTTTTTCATAGAACGTACTTCGGTTTGGATAGCAGCCCGCAATTGCCAACTTCCGCCATTATCGGTTGAGCTGTACACACCATTGTTTGCACCTGCATAGAGTATATCATTATCGTAGATGATAGTGCGACAAGATTTAAGATTTGCCGGAGTATTACTTTGTTCCCATATTTGTCCATTCGTACTTGATCTGAAAATACCGGCATTTGTACCTACGATTACCCAATTATCACGGACAGCAAAAGTATAAATATATCCGGCAAGAGGTAAAAGTCGTAATGCTGACCACGTATTACCATTATCATCGGAACGAAATGAGCGACCTTTGTCAGTACCGAAAAGTAATGTATTTCCAAAGGCTTGTATCGTAGTAATGCTGTTCCCGTCATATTGAACGGTATTCCAATTTATCCCTCCATTATCAGAAATATATAATCCTCTTTGCGTACCTGCAAAAATACGTCCATTGAGCGTTGTCATACTTGAGACACTATTACCAAAGGAATGTGCCCCGGTAATAAGCCATTTGCCATTATCATTTTTGAAAATACCATTGTTTGTTGATGTAAAGAGTACAGAATTTGATATGGCAAATGATGTTATCGAATATCCTTCTAATTCTGTATTTCCCCATGTTTTTCCTCCATCATCCGAATAATATATTCCGGTGCTTGTGCCTGCAAGATACTTCGAATTATGATAATGAATTGCCGCAATGGAAAGCCCTGTTAAGCCGGATAAAATCCAATTACCGCCATTTTCTGACATGAATATTCCATCATTCGTCCCGGCGATAATCCGTGCATCGTGCATATAAAGAGAAAATATTGTCATTCCATCCATACCTGCAAAGTTCCATGTATTGCCATTATCTGTTGACAAATACAATCCTTGTCCTCCCGTTCCTGCATAGATTTTTCCATTATCTGAAAGAAAACTCCATACTTCTTTATCGCCTATCGTCGTAAGTTGTGACCATGTTGCTCCTCCGTCCTGTGAACGATAAGCACCTTCAATAGCTCCGAGAAATAGTTGATTATCAACGGCTTTTACAGTTGTTATCGTAAGGTTTTTTGGTAATCCTTCTTGCTGCGTTTTTGTCCATGTTGCACCGCTGTCCATTGAACGATATACGCCTTCCTCATTTGCCACATAGAGCGAGGTGCCGCTTTGAGTTATTGCTAAACCATCTTTACTATTAATGACGCGGTTCCAAGTTCTGCCATTATCCGTTGAACGGAATGTACCATAACCGCCGCTTCCTGCGATAATGATAGTATCAGAGACTTGAAGCAAGGAAAAATAATATCCTCCGTATAAAGGCGTACAACTTTGCCATTGTGCAGAGGCGGAAAAAGTCGTGAATACAATGAGGATAGCGATATACAAGAATTTTGTGATTTGATTTATTTTCATGCTGATTATTTATGAATAATACAAGGTACAGAAAAGACTTGCGATTGATGTTTGATTATGAGGCGATAATATCCATTGGGTAGAGTATGAATATCATGCTCGAAGTTCCATTGCTGTCCTTTGTCGAGCGTGGCAGAGCCAAGGGATGCAATACTAGCTCCCATCATATCATGCAATTCACAAGTATAGATGCCGCTCACGGGGGTATCAAAAGAAATATGTATTTGTTCTTTGGCGGGATTGGGCTGCAAAGTTAAGGTTTTTGTTGCATCAAAAACTTGCTCATCGACAGATACTGAAGACTTTTGAAAACGGTATAAATTGTCTTTTGATGTTCCAATAAAAAAAGCATTATCGGTGGCAGCTATTAATGGCATCATCCCAAAAGTTTTCGAATTAGGTAAAACAAAGTCATCGGCAATTATCTCAAAATTATCCTTACTATAGGGATAATAATGTTTAATATAACGATGGACTAATGCACTGTCACTTTTTCTGCGTACTAAAACACAATAAAATATATTGCCGGGTGTATCATAATTGCTGCCAAGAACTACATAGTT